>ERZ501031.48-NODE-48-length-34428-cov-7.285602_pt1 | contig 34428 bp, 35 predicted proteins | sample MGYA00248843_ERZ501031 | MGnify/ENA primary metagenome ERZ501031 (study PRJEB25958, sample SAMN03398557) | human skin metagenome | study: EMG produced TPA metagenomics assembly of the Human Skin Microbiome Metagenome (human skin metagenome) data set. | reverse complement strand
CCAGCTGCGCCAGGACACCAGCGGACATGAGCCGGTGACCTGTTGGTATCGATACGCGCCCGGCCCCGTTAGACCTCCCCCAGATTTCATGACTTCCTTTCGCGTCACGCAGATAGTCCCATCCCTGGGAACGGAGCAGCTTGAGGACGTCCTTGGTTTTCTGCGGCTTCATACATTATAGTATAGCCCCACTATACATATAAGACAACCCCCTATTTACAGTTTAGTTGGCTTCTGTGCGCCCTCCACTGATGCCGTGGTGGACGAAGTCGTACCGTCCCGTCTGCTCGATTAGCGATATTGTCACGTCTGTAAGTGGCTTCCAGCGCGTCGATGATGAGCTGACGGGCCGTGGTGCCTAGATGCTTGAGGACGTCGCCCACAAGGGCCAGCCTCCGCATGGACAGAACGAATCCTCAGCAACGCCGACCCACTGGGATTCCCCGTTGAGCCGGCCAACACGTCACCGCTGCAACATCTCAGCTCTAATCCCGACAAGATCATCATCATCGACACCCCGGCAGGCAACGGAGACATCACCACATACCCCGATCTGCCAAACCTCAACGACGACAAACACTGAGCTGAAAGGAACACGATCATGGCCGCAACGCCGCCATTGCCTCCGGTCATGGCGTCGGGCTGGGCTTCGGCGTAGCACAAGCCCAGCGCTTTTGACGGTCAGTGAGCGATGGCCAGGCCGACGAGGGCGCCGCTGCACAGGCTGGGCGCCCAGGGAAGGAATCGGGTGGTGTGGTGTCGGCAGCGGTCGATGAGGGCGTAGAGGGCGATCAGAGTCAGCCCGGCGATGACCGTGGCGTGGATCGTGGTGATCCCGGTTGCGGCGGCCGGGGCCGCCCACAGCGGCGTGATGCGCACATCAGAGAAACCGAATCCGCCTCGGGAGATGACCCAGACGATCATCCACGCCGCGGAGATGACGACAGTAGCGATAGCAGCACGGATCGCCGCAGTCTGGTTCGCGAGAGCGATCATGGCCACAGCCCCGATCCATCCAACCCAGCCGGTCCAGGCGAGGACTGCCGGTATCCATGTGGTGATGGCGTCGATGACGGCTACCCATGCCCCGATGGTGGCTAGCAGAGCCCAGGCCGGCCAGGTGGGTGCTGGGGCCCACGCTACGGCGGCGATCATGGTTGTCGCAGATGCAGCACAGACAGCGATCATGCTTCGGAGACTGTAGGTGTCGCGGTAGGCGATTTTGTCGGGGCTGGCGGTAGCTGGTTCTGGCAAGACGCGGGTGAGGGCAGGCCACCCTGCGGCCGCGATAGCCATCACGGCGACCACCCACACAATCTGTTGCATGGGTCTCATCATGGCCCATCAACGCCGAAAATGGGTGGCCGACATGGGTTCAGCCGTCGAGAGGTGTACGGGCGGCCGTGGCTTCTCCTGCGCCGAGCATGAGGGTGCCAGAATCCTCGCCAGCCGATTCCCAATCGACGATGACCTGCCCGTCGTCGACGCTGCACTCAGCGATGGTCACCCAATCTCCTTCCATGTCAATGAGCATCCCAGCAGTCAACTCGGTGGCGGCCACCGGGTGGGGTGGGCTGTAGAAGCGGTCGATGTCGCAAACGGGATCTTCGTCGGGTTCCTCGACTACCGGGGGCGGGGCGGGCCTGGCTGTCTCGGTGTCGTCGGCCAGGTCGGCTCCCAGGATGCGCTCCCACTGCGGGCTGGTTTTCTTGCCCGCTGAGGCCATGGCCTTAGCGATCTGTTTGTCAGTGGGCCACACAAACTTCTTCTTGGTCCAGGTCGTGGTGGCGGGTCGCAGCTGTTCCAGCAGCTTCAGGTCTTGCGGGGAGCGGGCTTTGCGGGGGTCGGGGGTGTAGAAGAACTGGACTTCTTTGGGGGTTGATTCGCCGGATAGGTAGGTGCCGCGGCCGCGTTTGCCGAACGGGATGCCCACGCCGACGTGTTCGGAGCCGAACATCATGCGGGCGCCATCGGAGGACAGGGGTCCGGTGGCGGCTCGGCCGGAGAAGTTGTCTCGGATCTCGCCGCCCAGAAATTCGGCGTCTGGGCGTTGGGTTCCTAGATCGACGTGGATGCGGCAGGCTGCTGCCATGCGCAGCAGGGAGCCGATCCATCCGAAGACGGGGCATTCTCCGGGCATTCCGGAGACTTTGATCGTCGACCACCAGTTTTTCGTGTTGCCGTAGAACTGGCGGTATTCGTCGATGAGGACGAGCACTCGGGTGAAGTCGGTTTCTCGTGCTCCTTCTTCCTCGATGCGTCGGTAGCGGTCCTCCATGAGGGCCCACAGCCAGTGGATGAGGGCGACCTGGTCGGGCACGGTGGTGGCGACCATTTCGATGTTGGGCCACTCCCGCAAGCCCAGATATTCGATGCGTTTGGGGTCGATGATGAAGACGCGCCAGTCACGGCGGGCGGCCTCGACGGCGTCACCGATCATGGATACCGTTTTCCCGGTGCGGGTACGGCCGGCTTTGAGCTGGTGGGCCATGACACCAGAGATGTCCCAGTAGCAGGTGTTGCCGTCCTCGTCGACGGCTTGAGGGATCTTCTCCCAATCTGGGGAATCTGGGGCAGGAAGGGCCACCGGTCGCGCCGCCACCGAGGGCAAAGGGCGTCGACGAGTGACAGTGATGGTGTCGTGCTCCAAGTCGAAGTCGCTGCGCCATTGGCCGGGCATCATCGCCGAGGTTACCGCGGCCAGGCGTAGCTGAATGTTGGGGCTGGACAGGTGAGCGCCACGCTGGTGGTGAATGGTGAACCCGTCCAGCTTCCCCTGATCGGTGCTCCAGGAATCGACAGTGACCGCCGACCCATAGATTTGGGTGGCCACGTCTTTGGCGCGCTCGGTGGCCCGATCCAGATCAGTCTTGTCAGGCTCGGGGGTGGGGTCACGGTAGGCCAGGATGAACCGTCCGGCCGGGATCGTTGCGGAAGCCACCGTGAATTGTCCTGGCGGCCAGGCAGCTGCAGCTGCCTGGGTCAGCGTCATTGGCACGGTCTCCCCCGCGGCCGCCTCAGGAGGAATAGTGAGGATCAGTCGGCGCGGGTGTTTGCCCTTGCGATCCCACGTAACTTTCTGGGACACCGGCACCTTCAGCGTCGCCTGGATAGCCAGGCGGGCTGTTTCAGCGGTCTCAGTGCGCCGGTCGGCGCGCAACGCACGACTGGCGTGAAGAGTCCCCGCCACAGCGCAGCCCACACATAGCAGCCACCAGCGGGGATCCGCGGCCGCGGCGTAGCCTCCTGTGGCCAGTACCGCACCCGACCAGCCGGCCGCAGTGTTCGTCCACGCCGGTTTCACGCTGACAGCGAGCTGGGCGGAGGGTGTCTTCTTCGCGGCCGCAACTGAGGGACGAGACCGGATGGTCATGCCGCAGTTTCCTTGTGGCAGGTCAGCTCATAGGCATGATGTCCAGCAATGATGCCGTGACGCACCGCCCCGGTGGCCGCATAGACCGTGCATAGCTTGAACACGGGGCACCCATTACAGGCCGCCGGGTTCATGCTTTCTTTGTCCCACGACGGCGGATCATCGGTGCACGGCACAACCAGGCCATCCTGTTGGACAGCACTGATAGCGGTGAACAGTCGCAGCTGGGCGCGAACTTGTTCCCGGGTTAGGTTGACGGAGCGGGATACACGCATGGGGGCTTCCTTCCTCTTCACTGGTGAAGGTGTCTGCACGCTCCTGGATGTGCGGAGGAATTTGTCAGTGCTTGATCGCGGTGATCAGCCAGCCGGTCGCGGCAGTGGGTTCGGGCACCAGGGTCAGGTGCACCACGGTGTGGTCGGCCAAGGGCACGTCAATCAGGGGTCCGTCGGCAGTTGCCCCAGCGAAGGTGGGGGTGGCGGGCAGTTGCTGGTTAAGGCCTGGCTAGTTGACTTAAGCACACTATAGTAGGTGGTATGAATCTCAAGGAGTGGGCAGGAGTGCGCGGGATTTCGTATCAGACCGCGCTGCGGTGGTATCACCGTGGGCTTATGCCTGTTCCCGTGCATCGAGTGGGAAGGCTCGTGCTTGTTGATTGTGACGAGCATGGGTTGCCGTTCGAGGGATCGACCTCCGAGCCGACGAAAGTGATTATTTATGCTCGGGTGTCCTCGGCGGATCAGAAATCCGATCTTGATAGACAGATCGCTCGAGTCATGACATGGGCGAGCGCGAAGGAATTGTCGGTTGATGGTGTTGTCACCGAGATTGGTTCTGGTCTCAATGGGCATCGGAAGAAGTTCGAGAAACTGTTGAAGGATGATTCTGTCAGGACGATTCTTGTGGAACATCGCGATCGATTCTGCCGGTTTGGGTCGGAATACATTGAAGCGGCGCTTTCGGCGCAGAATCGTCGTCTCCTTGTTGTTGACGACAAGGAGATCGAAGACGATCTTGTGCAGGATGTGACAGATGTGCTCACGTCCATGTGTGCGAGATTGTACGGAAAGAGATCAGCGAAACATCGCGCCCGAAAGGCCGTGGAAACGGCCATGACCACTGGCGGTGAAGAATCCGTTAAGGATGATCACACATGATCACGAAGCCCGCCGCCCCGAAATTGGACAAGAATGGCCCAGATGTTGTTGTCCGGTCCTACAAGTTTGCGTTGAAACCCACGAAGTCGCAGGAACAGAAATTGCGTCAGCATACGGGTGCAGCAAGGTTTGTCTACAATTATCTCATTTCCCAGTGGCGCGACGACATTCACACTCGTGCCGAAGAGAAGAAATGCGGCGTTCCTGAGGATGAATTGACGCCGTTCACGTTTAAGTTGTCTGCCTATGATATGCGTAATTACTGGAATCGCACCAAGGGTGAGTGTGCTCCGTGGTGGCCAGAAGTATCGAAGGAGATCGGCAACGATGCGGCACGTCGTGCCCATGACTCCATCGAGAACTGGTACGACTCCAAGGGCGGGAAACGCAAGGGCAGAAGAGTGGGCTTCCCCCGGTTCCACAAGCGCGGATGCCATGAATCGTGTACGTTCTCGACCGGGACGATCCGTGTCAATCCTGATCGTCACTCGGTGGCACTGCCCCGAATCGGAACCATAAAGACTCGCGAAAATACGCGCGAATTGCAACGCAAAATCGCCAAAGGTACGGCAAGAATCACTCAGGCCACGATCTCTCGCGGGTTCAATTATTGGCACGTCTCCTTCACTGTGTACGAGAAGAAACACATTCCCGAAACCCACGCACATTCCGGCTCTGTTGTCGGTGTGGACATGGGTGTGGGAGATCACGTCATCGTTGCGGCAACCCCAAACGGTGATGAAGTCATGCGTAGGGGATTGCCGCAATCGGTCAAGAAGGATGAAGCGCGAGTGCGGCACCTTCAGCGCAAACTGTCGCGTAAGCATGGCCCGGATAAGAGGACGAAAACCACGCCCTCGAATCGGTGGATTCGCGCGAACAACCAAGTCAATAAGTATCGCGCGAAACTGGCTAACATACGTCGCGATCTTGCGGCGAAGGCTGCTCATGGGTTGGCGACGAATTATGAGACCGTCGTCATCGAGGACTTGAACGTTCAAGCCATGATGACGCGCGGAGGCGCACACAAACGTGGTCTGAATCGCGCGATAGCGCAGGCCTCATTTGCCGATGTCAGGCGACGAATCACCTACAAAACGAGGTGGAATGGCGGTAGAACCGTCATTGCCGATCGGTGGTTTCCATCGTCGAAAACGTGTTCGGAATGTGGAGAAGTGAAATCCAAGCTCTCCTTGTCCGAGCGTGAATACATCTGCCATCGTTGCGGTGTTGTCGTGGACAGAGACCTCAATGCTGCAACAAATCTGGCGAAATTAGCGGCACCGAAATCCGGTGTCGATTTTCACGGAACCGGGAGTTCGCCGGGGATGGGACGTGGAGGCGCGGGGAAGACCAACTCATCCTCGGGTGAGCTGGCACCGGCCGGTGAAGCGTCAATGGCCCGAAAGGACCTGAGCGGCCGCAAGGCCGGCACGAGATAACCTGACCATCAGAGTCAGTTCTCATGCAACGGTGAAGGCGGCCAGGCCTGCTGGGATGAGGATGGCGGCCGCGCTGACGGACCGTAGTGAGGTCATTTGACGATCCTTCGGTAGCTCGAGGGGTTGCCGTAGATCTTCTCCACGTTGATGCCGCGGGCTTGGTTGTCGGCGCTGATCATCTGGCCTCTACCGATGTAGGTGGCTACGTGGTGGGCAGGGATGCCCCAGAAGATAAGGTCGCCGACTTTGAGCTGGTTGCGGTTGACTGGGGTGCCGACTTTTTGCTGTTCGGCAGCGGTGCGGGGAAGGTTGATGCCGATACGTCGGTACAGTGCCGAGGTCAGGCCTGAGCAGTCGTAGCCGCCATCGCTCGCACCATTACCGCCCCACACGTAGGTGTAGGAGTTGTTGGCGGCGATCGATTTGGCCCATTCCACGGCTTTGGTCAGGTTCTTTGAGACGCCGGTTTCGTTAGCGGTCCCGGTGACACAGTCGTTGGACAGGCGCCCTGTGGTGGTGGCTCCCACCATCTGTTTGGCGATGGCCTCCCATTTAGCGTAAGCGTTAGGCAGGGCTGAGGCCTGAACCGCTTGGGCTGCTTGGGCCGGGGATTTCGACTGCCAGTCGGGGACATCGACAAGGCCGGGAATGTGGTAGCCGGGGCCGCCGGCCGATGTGGGGCCAGCATAGGTGATGGTGTGGCCTTTCAGGAATGTCTCCGTGGCGTAGGCATCATTGTTGACTTGGTCTAAGGTGCCGTACCAGCCCGGTAGAACGCGCTGTTGGAATGGGCCGGCGTCGCCGTCACCGTTAGGTTTCGTTGCGGCGGGGTTGGCTCCGAGGTCTGATTCCTGTTTAGCGGTCATGATGGCGATGACCGCAGCCTGGACAGGTAGTTTGTCGCGTTGGACCACGGTGACGATGGTGGTCACTAGTTGCTTCTGCCTGGCTGTGAGGCCTCCGATACTAACAGCGCCACCGGTGACAGTTCCTATGCAGGGATCTCCACCGACACCGCCAGCGCCAGAGTTGTCGTCGAGGGCCCCGGCGCCTACTGACAGTAGTGGCACCACAATCACGGCAGCTGACGACATTGCCAGGCCCGCAAGGATTAGTGCTACGACACTTGCTACGACGATCACGTGAGATGCCTTCATCGCTGGCCGCCTTTCGCTGGTTTGAGGGGGCTTCGCCTGCTGATACGCACGGGCTTCGTTGATCCACTCCGCCGTCGGTTGGCAGGCCTGGGTTTGAGCGGCTTATTGGGTTGCGGTTGAGGTTCCGGAGGCTTCTTAGGTTCCTTAGGGGGTTTCACATGCCTAGGCACTTCGGTGGCGGTGGGAGGAGTCAGCACGTGGCGCACCGGCTTAGTGACTTTCCGGACACCCAAGACAACCGGTTTGATCACCGCTTTGGTGCCCTTAACCATCGGTGCGGCTACCTTCGCACCGGTGGCCTTGATTGCATGATGCGTCTTGATGGCCCCGGCCTCGGCTCGGCCAACCCGTCTAGCAGCAGCATCGAGGGTCGGGTGGCCCGTCGTCGCCCTCACCGGTGCGTCCTTGCCCTGGCGGGTCTGCTTAGCGATCGCCGACATGCCGCCTCGCAATGCCGAAACATGATTGTGGGCGTGGGCGATCGCCGACATGCCGGCCGTCGCGATTTTTGACTGGCCCTGCGGGGCCCCTGCCCCAGCACGAATCTGCCGGTAAGCCGCCGACGTGCGACGAGCACCCGCCGCCATTCGCGCCACCTTCGCAGCCCTAGTCACTCCCGTCGACACGCCACCCGTGGCTACCGCAGCAGCACCCGAGACCACAGTCGAGGCCATCCGCCTTCGACCCAATCCGGTGAGCTTGCGACCACCACTGCGCACCATCCGGCGAGCACCCCGCCCAGCCCACTGGCCGATCACCGAGCCCCTTTCGGAACGCTTGCTGCGCATCCAATCGTTGATCTTGTCCCTCAGCCCTTTCTCGCCCTTGTGACGACGCCACATGGACATCAAGAACCCGATAATCCCCACGAGCTCGAGCATGTTGACAACCATGACCTTGATGGCGACATCACCGTCAGAGGCGAAAACCGACTTGATGATGAGCATGACCACACCCAACATCACCATCGACCCGACAATGCCGATCATTGAGTACAAGATCGAACACAGATCCCGGATGAGCGGATCTGTGCGGCCAGGGATAGCCCGCAACACGTTGAGCATCGACATGAACGCCGACCACACCAACTTGCACACGTAGAACCAGCACATGCCCGCGAACACCAGCAGGACCACAGCCAAACCCGCCACCGTCGACGAGTAAAAGAAGAACCCCACCAACCACGAACCATCTGCAATATCGCCGGCGTAATCCGACAACCCCTCATCACAGTCACCAAGGTCGTCGCGAGCATCCGAGACGTCATCGTAAGGGCCACCCTTGAGCACCTCGATGTACTTGTCGTGGCACTTCGCATCAATAATCCGGCCATAGTTGAGCTGCTGATGAACCGGCGCCACGAACGAGTCCACAATGATCGCCGACAGCTTCGGATCCTTCGAGTCTCCCGTCGAGGTCATGTCATCAGGAACCTCGACCTCACCAGCGGTCGCCGTCGCAGGATCAACCGAACTAGTAATCATGTGAGACAGCGCCACACCGAACTGCTGGGTGCGAGCCAACGGAGTAGCCAACGTCGTCGTATCGCCTGCGAACTTCGCCACTGGGGCCGCCAAGAAACCCAACGCCAGCGCCGCAGCAATCGCCGCACGCGCACCCGTAGCCCACGCCCCAGCCGTGCGTCCCCTCATCATCTTGACGACCACGCCCACACCGGCGCACGTCGTCAGCAACGTCAACACCGTTCCACCCCAGCTGTCCGCTCCCAGCGGAGCCAAAACCTTGTCGTGGATGTCGTTCTGCAACCCCACCAGCGGGCCGGTAATCCACCCCACCCAGCTCATCGCCACGGTCCAGTCCAACAACCGGCACAACAGGGCAACGACCATCAGGTACGTGTTCCAACACATACCAATAATGGAGGCCCACATACCCTTCAGCGGGGCCGTAACACCACCATCGTCCAACGACATCTGGTACTGAAACAAGTGAATACCGTTGGAGTCAGTCACATTGAAACCATCACCCATCCAGCCCAGCCCAGGACCCGACGCCATAGCAGGCACACTGCCCAACGCCACCACCAGAACCAGCGTGGTGACGATGATACGGAACCACCGCTCCCCGGTTCCGCGACGATACGGATGACGGCTCACGCTGCCTCCTGGTCGTGCTCGGGCGGGTTGGAGCTAGCGGCCTCACGATGGGGACCGTAGGCAGGTCTCAAGAGCCGAATCTCACCGACGTTGCCGTGTTGGTCGGCGTACAGGCCACAACCGGGGCCTCCGGGGTTGAGAGCAATCTTGACCAGGTCAGCGAACTCCTCAGGGGACGTTTTAGGGTCCACGCCCAGGAACTCGACACCTTTCTGGGCGAGGTTGATGTTGTCGCACAGCAACACGATGCGATGCTGAATGAGGTTACGGACGGTCTCGTTGGGGTAATCGGCCTCGGGGTCGTGGGAGCCAGTAATGAGCCAGGCGTTGGCTCGGCGGGACTCACGCACGTACTCATCGATGGCGTGGGAGGCCTCCGGCGAGGACGACATATGGTGGAACTCATCAACGATGAAAGCGGCGTCGCGGGCCCGGTCGCTAAAGCACACCAGGCGAGCCAGACGAGCAATGAGCGCGTAGAGAGCCCGGCCAAACACCTTGTGCGGGGGCAGCTGCCGAAACAAATGTTCTGACAGCATCTCCTCGGCGTTAGGAAGAGCGATGCCACAAGTGCCGATGATGAGGATGTCGGCACTCAGGTCGGCGGGAGGAAGGTCCGGGTCAAAGATGGCCGAAGCTAGGGAGGCCGAGTTCTCGATGTCAGCGAACACGGCAATCCTGTCAGCGATCGCGGTGGCCTCGGGAAGGTCGCACTCCTCGGCCAGGTGGCGGGCCAAACGCCCACACGAGGTGATCTGGTGGTCACGCATGTAGGCCGGCTTGAGGACCTTGGCCAGCGTGGTCCCGGCCACACCGATGGTCTCCAAGTTAAGCAAGGTCAGCAAGAACGACTGGGCGACCTGCCCGGCCATCTCCGGGGGAAGGATGCGCAGCGGGTCCAACGACAGCTTGGGGTGGGCCGTGTCGACGATCTGGCGTCTAACCCCGTCGATAGAATTGACAAAGGTTACCCACTCCCGCTCATCGGAGTTGTCGGTGGCAATAATGCGCCCGCCCCGGGCCGCGATGGCTGCGCACAGCCGCTTCTCGGCCATCGTCTTGCCCGCGCCCATCTTGCCGATGAACGCCACCGTGTTGCCCTTCTGATCCTGAGTGTCGGCATGCAGGTCAAGGAAGGCCAGCGACTGCAACGGGGAGCCTGTGACCACAGCCAACGGGATGCCGGTGGTACGGCCCAACCGGTACTCGACCACCGGGATAGATGCGGCGAACGCGGAGGCGTGAGTCAGCTGACGGTAGGCGTTAAGCGAGGAGGAGAACCGGCCACCGGGCCGGGCAGCCCACAGCAAGTCCTCCTGACGGCCCACGGGACGCACCCACGTGAAGTCACCGAACACCGGATCATTGACGAACGCTCCTGCCAGCTCCTCGGTGGTCTCAAAGTCAGGAGACGAGACAGTGACGGTGATAAGAGCCTGGATCTCGACCTCACGCTCATCGGCGGCCAGCTCGGCGTTGTAGTCGACGAGCACCTGAGCGGAATGCTCGATAGACATGAGGGTCGAAGCCTGGGTCATCTCACCGCCCTCGACGTTGTCGAGCTGGTCGACGGTTTGGCGGATGGCCCGCTGATTTTTCTGCATCGCAGCGTGACGGGTCCGGGCCACTCCCCGGATCGCCACGTCGACCGGCACGCCAGTGTCGTCGATACGGCCCAGGAACTCGTAGGCAGGCCACGTCATCGTGCGGGGCACCTTGCCCAGCGCAATGTGGGACTGGTAGACGGTCTCGCCGGTGTCGGCACCGATTTTGAGGACGCGACGATTCCACGCCTGAGCCGTCCGGGACATGTGGGAGACTCGCTTGCCATCCTCGCCGGCCAGCAGGTCGGAGGTCGCGGCCTCATCGATGACCAACTCCCCCAGCGCGGCACGTCCAGCCTCATCCATGAGGGCGATTCCCTCGCCAGGGGCATCATCACGCAACCGGGTCGGGTGGCCTGACAGGTGCTGCCGAAGCCAGATCTGTTCATCAACGGTGACCGGGCGGGGTTGGAACGCTGCCGGCAGTTTCGCACCGAATTCCTTAGCCTGACGGAGGGCCCACTCCCGTGCGACACGGCCAGGAGCGGTGGTCATGAGTCCGGCGGCTTCGGTGATTTTGTTGAGGGCGGCGGTCCAGGCGGTGTGGGTGCGTATTTTCTGGTCTTGGTTGAGTTTGATCGATAGGAACCACACGCGCCGGCCTAGGGATTCGGTTTCAGGCTGGTCGAGGGTGGCGTCGATTTCGTCGGCCCACACGGGGTGTTCGCTCAGGTCGAGGCCGGCGGCCATGGCGTCGACGATTTCTGTGGGGTCGGTCCAGGTGAGGGCTCCGTTGAGGCAGAACTCGTGGCGGGCGAGGTGGCGGAATAGGTCGCGGTGAGCTGCGGCGACGGTGAGGGAGGCGTTCTCGGTGACGGGTCGCTGGAGGGGAGTGAGTCGCCAAGTGGCCCAGATGTCGCCGGTGGAGGTCCAGACGAGGTTGTCGAAGAGGAACCGTTCGGGGATGGACATCATGACTCCTTTTCGGCGGCGGCGAGGAAGGCTTCCAGGCCGCTGCGGCGTACAGCGTTCCCGGTAGGGTGCAGGGGTTTTCTGGGGGTGGGTTCAGGTTTCGGGTCTGGGAGGGGTTTGGGCTCGTAGGTGGTGTCGATGTCTTCGGCGAGGACGTGGTCGAGCAGGCAGGTGGCCGGGGTGTCGGTAGTCTCGTCCAGCTCGTCGGTCATCTCGTCGAGGAGGTTGGGGGTGGTGGATGCGGCCCACACAGGTGGGATAGCCGGTGCGGGTCGAGGCGGTGTGGGGAGGCGGAGTTTGGTTTGGCCCCAGAGGGGTGTGTGGGTCATGCCGGCGGGAGTGGTGGCGGCGTGAGTGGTCACGCGCCACCAGCCCGCCAGCCATGCCAGAGGTGACCAGGTCCAGTCGATGCGGCCGATGATGAACTGGGCGAGCCATCCGGCGGCCAGCGCGAAGATGAAACCGCGGATGGTCATGCCCCCGTCGATAATTTTGAAGCCCATCATCGCGGCAGGAACTACGCCGCCGACAGCGAGCACCTGATAGATCGTGTAAGGCCCGCCGGGGATCTTTCGACCCGAAGAGTCCTTACCGATGATGCGGGGCTGCTGGCGGGCTTCGGTGTGCCACTGGATGTCCATGACTTGCTTCCGGGTTCTCGGCTCTACCGGGCGGGAGCCTCAATAGCGGCCTTTGTGTGCTGGGGAATGTCCATGTCAGCCCTTGCCCAGTCCCTGCATCATCTGTCCGAAGAATTGGATGGCGTTGCCTTGGATGAGCCAGTACGCCATGCCACAGACGAACAGCATGGAGACGATTTTCGCGAGGCTCATGCCGTGTCGGAAGATGTTGAACGCGGCGAGGGCCATGACTGCGAGCATGGCGACGGCTCGCACTGCGGAGTTTCCTTCACCTGCCTTAGTTGTGGTCCATTCGAAGAGGTTCTGTGTTTCCAGTGGGAACAGGAGAAATTGGTCGAGCATGAGGATGGCTTGTCCTTTCAGGAGGCCGACCGGGATGGGCCCGGTGTTGACGGGCTGGGCGACACGGGTGTGCCGGCCAGGGGCAGAAGGCGTGACGGCTGGTCGAGGGCGGCGACCTCCCATCGGCCTGCACGGCTGACAAGGGTCAGGCCGTACTGGCTGGTCCGGGTGGTGGATTCGTCGCCGGTGGGCTGGCATGTCACGGTCACCGTGACGGTAATCTTCTGCCGGTCTGAGGGGGTGGGGACCTCGTCAGGTCCCACCACATGAGTGGTTTTCACTGATACGCATGGGGCTGGGTCAACCGCGGTGAAAGCGGTCCCTGGGCTGCTCCATCTCGACAGGTCGGTGCTTCCGGCCAGCATGGCGGTTAGGAAGCCTGAAGAGGTTTGGGCGGCCGGGTCGGCGGTGCGAAGCTCCGAGGTGTCTAGGGTGGGGGCCGAGGCCGGTGCAGGCATGGGGATCTGTCCAGGTAGACGCAAGGCGATGGCCTTGCCGTTGGAATCGACGTGGACCGGGACTGACCAGGCCTGTCCGCTCCCGGATTGACCGCCCATGGTGACCACGGTGACCTGCCACAGGCTCGGGTCAGACGGGGAGACGGTGGCATCGGCGACGGTGACTGTGGTGGGGGCCGGGCCGGGTTTGCGGGGCAGTCGGGCGTCGGTGATCTTGGCCGCCACCAGGTGCCCCAAGTTGTCCAGGTGCTCAGAGTCGGAGGTCAGCAGAAGAGTAGTCACCTCGACCGCGGTGGCTGAGGCGATCTGAGCTGTGCGGCGGTCGTGATGGGTGGTGTCAGTGCTGACAGCTGTGGTGGGAGCGGATGCCGGGGCCGCCGAACGGACCAGGGCAACGGGGCCGCATGCGACTCCGCACAGCACGAGGGCAAGGAAGCCTTTGGTGGCCATCGATCCGGTGTGGGGCCAGGGACCCACGTTTTCCTGTGCCTGTTTTTTCTTGGCCGACCAGCGGCGGGACTTAGGGTTAGCGGATGCACCTTCTGGGGTGCATGCTCGTCTCAATCGCATCGGTCACCTCCTTCATTCACTGGATGAAGGGATGAAGGGAGTGGCCCATGTGCGGTCGAACCCGAAAAAGTTCAAACTTTTTTCTGGGTCTGCCTCAAGTACGACAGAAGGCCTGCATCATCACGGCGTTGTGGTAGCAGATCTTGCGTCAGCGTAAATGTATGGGCCTCGTAGGAGTAGCTCTTAGGTGGGTCCCGGTGGTTGCGGCCAGGGCGAGGGTGTCGGGTATGTGTAGCGCTAGTCCCGGGTTCGTGGTGTGAGGGCTTTTGGGTGCTGACATGCACTACCCATTGCTAGACGCTGTGCTGTGGCATGGCTAGGCGTCTAGCAGACGGGTTGACATCACCTTTAGGCTGGCAGCATCCGAGGCCGCAGGCCAGAGGAATGCGGACAGCCTAACGATTGACGTCCCCCTCTTATTTCCTTCACCTCTTCCACTTTCTGGAGCTGGCACTCCCCTTGCTGATGTCAGCTTTTTCCTGGATGCCACGGTTGAGTCGACTACTCGAAGGTGGATCGATCCACCGATGTATCTGACTCTGGTTTTAGAGGCCATCCCCGCTACTTCTGAAGTCACCCCTTCTCCCCCGGCATGACAGGCGGCGCCCCACAGATTGACGACACTGCGGGGCTGCGGAGGTCTTCCAAGACTGTCGCCAGGGAAAGTGCGTGTCTGTCATCTCATCTTTTCCCGTCACATTTCCCCTTGTCAGAGCGGTTTTTGCAAAGTGACAACGTCAGGGGTCTTGACGACAACATCCTCGACAACATCGTGGCGGTGGTCTGTGTCTCGTCAGTTCAACGCACCGGGGAAAGAGGCACCGCTGATGTTCACCACCACAAACACTCTCAACGATGAATGGGACCAGATTCGCGCCATCGAGATCGATTGGCATGACTGCCCCGAACTGATGCACTGCATCGACGTTGATGATGTGTTGGCCGTCATTCCTGCCGCCCCCGACGCCATCCTGGGCTACCTCATTACCCGAGCTCAGGGCGGTGACGAGTTGGCCACCCGCACTATCATCCAAGCGTTCACAGGCAAGCTTATTTTGATGGCCACGGCCACCAAGGTGCGCCGTACTAATGACGGCTTCAATGATCTGCTGGCGGGGTTGTGGGAGACGATCATCACGTACCCGTTGGATCGTCGCCCTGACAAGATCGCTGCGAACCTCACCCTCGACACGTTGCACCGGGTTACCCGGTTCTGGCGTGCTGATTCCCCCGATGAGGAAGAGGCTCACGGTCTGGTGCCCTTCCCTGACACTCTCATCGCCCCAGAGCCCGATGAGGACGTCACAGCTAGCCAGGCCATCGCCTTGGCGGTGGACCGCAACTGGATTACCGAGGACCTAGCCCGCCTCATGAGCCATATTTACTGTGACGGTATGACTGGAGCTGATGCGGGTCGTCTGCATGGCTGCGCTCCAGCTACGGTGCGATCTCGATGCCGTGATGGTCGGGCCGTGTTGCAGCGCAACGCCGAGACGATCCTGGCCGTCTGCTGATCCCTCTCTTGCTCATGCCTGCCGCCACCCTACCCCTACCTGCTAGAAACATAGCCATGTCTCCAGCAACGCATCTAGCATATTTTCTAGCAATTGATCTAGCTATGTATATAGCTGATGATCTAGCTATCATATAGCTGTGTCTCCAGCCTATGGGTCACGTTTACTGTGACGGTATGACTGGAGCTGATGCGGGTCGTCTGCATGGCTGCGCTCCAGCTACGGTGCGATCTCGATGCCGTGATGGTCGGGCCGTGTTGCAGCGCAACGCCGAGACGATCCTGGCCGTCTGCTGATCCCTCTCTTGCTCATGCCTGCCGCCACCCTACCCCTACCTGCTAGAAACATAGCCATGTCTCCAGCAACGCATCTAGCATATTTTCTAGCAATTGATCTAGCTATGTATATAGCTGATGATCTAGCTATCATATAGCTGTGTCTCCAGCCCAAATGACAGCCCAATGGCATGCTTGCCACAGGAAGGTGCGTCAGCCTCCCGAAATACTGGAAGGAGCTTTACCGTGCAGGACATGACCTCGACCAGACCGATTGACCGATCCCCGTTCGACCGCACCATCGCGGTATGGAACCACAAAGGCGGCACGTTCAAGACGTCCGTCGTGGCGAACCTGGGATACCTGTTCGCCGCCGGTGGCAACAAGGTGCTGATGGTCGACATGGACCCCCAAGCCAATCTCGACATTGACTTCGGTATACCCGCGGGAGAACGTGAACGGGGCATGGGATTAGCCGAGGCGCTACGTGAGGGGACGGCCCTTCCCCCACCGCGTCATCTCAGCGAAAACCTTCACCTGGTCAGTGGCGGCCCGGCCCTCCACGAGTTCACCGACCCCGCCTCCCTAGCGGCCATCCTCGAGCGGGTCACTACCGCACGCTACGACCTGCTGGCCCAGGCCCTCGCACCGCTGGCCTGGGACTACGACCTTATCCTTATCGATTCCGGGCCGGCCCAGACTGTGCTGTCCCAGACCATCCTTGGAGTAGCCCGCTACCTGGTGGTGCCCACCCGCTCCGATAACGCCTCGATCACCGGGCTGGTCGGCGTTCAGGACGCCATCGATGAGGTCGCCGACTGCAACCCCGGCCTGAACCTGCTCGGTGTTGTGCTGGCTGGTGTGGGCACTCAGGCCACCCGGATCGGGGCCGATAAACGCAAGGCCATTGACACGGTCTTGGGGGAGGGGACCGTCTTCGAGGCGATCATCCACTACTCCGAAAAAGTGGCCGTGCTCGCACGCCAGCAGGGTAAGACCGTCGCCGAGTTGGCTGGCGAATACCACCACACCCAGCCCGCCTACACCTACCTAGCCCAAGGCAAAAAGGTCCCCAACGTCGCTAAGGCGGCCGTCGCCATTGAAACCGACTACCTACGGTTGGCCACCGAAATCAGTGACCGCATGTTCGCCGGCGACGAGCAGGAGTCCACTCATGACTGACGATCCGACCCTGCCCGACCACACCTCCACCGAGGGCGACGACGCCGACACGCGCCTGGCTGAGGAGTGGACCACCAGCGGCCGCAAAGTAGGCATCCTGCCCCAGCGTCAGCGACCCGGACGCTCCACAAAACCCGCTAAACAGACTCCTGTCTCGTCCCCTGCTCCTGCTGCACCAGCACCAAGGAAAACCCCGGCGGCCACAACCACCCAGAATGAACGCCAGCGGATCAACGTCACCGTCTACGTTGTGCCCGAACTCCATGAGCGGCTGCGCTCCCGATCGGCGGCGACGGGGGTGACGGTCTCGGATCTGGTGGTGCAGGCTCTGGTTTTTGTGGCCGATCACGCGGGCGAGGCGGTCGCCGATGATGTTCGCGTCGACGCGGTTACTGGTGATGGGGGAGGGTTGTTCGATGTGACCCCGTCGCGGCCGACAGGTGTCGCTAAGACCCAGTTGGGGGTGCGGATGACCCGCCACAACAAGGACGGTTTGGACCAGCTGACCCAGATCAGTGGGGCCCGTGACCGTAGTCATCTTGTGTCCGTGGCCGTGCGCGACTATCTCGACTCTAATCCTGTTCCTGTGAAGAAAGGCCACCATGTCCGCTGATGAAACCCCGGCCGGGCGACACTTTGAAACGACTGTTAAGCCCAGGCGGCGTCCCGTGTTCGTCGCCGCCGGGATCGCCATCGTCGTGGTCGGTGCTCTGCTTATTGCCCAGTTGATTCACGCGGGTCAGACCGAGAATCGCGTGTTGGAGGTCCGTTCCGATGTGGGGCGTGGCGAGGTGATTCGTGACACCGATCTGGTGGCGGTGACCGTTGGCCAGGTCGGCAACGTGTCAACGGTTCCCGCCGATCAGCTTGATGCCCTGGTCGGCAAGCGTGCCGCGGTGGATCTGCGTTCCGGGTCTTTGTTGTCTGCCGGGGCTATTGGGGCGGCCGACACTGTTCCAGCCCCGGGTAAGTCGCTGGTTGGGTTGAAGCTGGCCCCCGGGCAGGTTCCTATCGGGGATCTGACCGCCGGGGCGAAACTGCGTCTGATCCAGACGTCGGCCCTCAACGGGTCGGCCACCGCGACCGACGCCGCCAATACCAATGGTCAGTCGTGGGATGCGACGATGGCGGCCAGCACCAAGGGCACCGATCAGGTCACTTTGGTCAATGTGGAGGTGAAATCGGGTGAGGCGGCCCGGATCGCCCAGCTGACCTCCCAGGGCCGTATCGCTGTGGTGAAGGACTCGAGCCGGTGAGCACCATCGTTGTAACCAGTGTCTCGGGAGCCCCTGGGGTGACCACGACGGCGATTGGGTTGGGCCGGGTGTGGCCACAGTCCAGTCTGGTCGTCGAGGACGATACTCATCACGCCATGCTGGCGGGCTATCTGCGAGCCGGTCAGCATGCCGAGCCGAATCTGGCTACGGTGGCGAGCTTGACGTCGACTCCGACTAACGCCCAAACGGTGTGGGAATCCATTGCCAGGCCCCTGCCCACCGATGATCCGGTCAGCGGGCTGCGGCGCAAGGTTATCCTCGGCCCACCTACCCCGTGGTCTCGCGCGGGTATCGACCCTAGGTGGGGCTTCATGTTGGGGTTGTGGCGGCGGCTGGAGGAGGCTGGTATTGACACCATCATCGACTTGGGCCGCCTGGCCACGCCGCTGACGTCGACCCCGCAGCTGATCGCCGCCCCCATTGTCGAGGACGCCGACATGATCTTGGTGATGATCGAGGCGAGGCTACGAGACGTAGCCGGCGCTCACACGATGGTCGAGGGGCTAGCCGAGCAGATGAATCTGGCCGGGGCCCACCAGCGCCTCGGGTTGCTGGTTCACCGTGGCGGGGCGGCCCGCGGAGTCCCCGAGTTCACTGACAGGGAGATCACTTCGGCGTTGAAACTGCCGGTGTGCGGGTCGATAGTCCATGACCCGGTCGGGGCCGCCCAGCTGTCCGATGGTGTGGGGCAGCGGTTCGACAGGTCGCGTCTGGGCAGATCGTTGTCGAAGGTGGCGGCTGGCCTGGTTGAGGACATTGACAAGCGCCGTGCTGAGGGCAAGGAGGATCTGTGATGGCCAGTTTTTCTGACAATCCGTTCGACAAGTTGCGTTCCCGTCTTGATGCTGGGGTGTCGTCGGCGACGTCGATGGCCGGGCACATAGATGCAGGGGAGTCCTCAGTGGGGCAGGAGTCCTCTCCCAGGTTTGCCTCGGAGTTGTTTTCGACGTCGTCGGGGTGGACCAGTTCCCAGCAGGTGACTCAGACTTCCCCGGTGATGACCCGTTCGGAGAAGGTCGATTGGTCTGTTGTTACGGAACTGGCTAGTACGGCCACGGATGAGATTGAGACCGAGATCACCCGGTGGAGTGCTACTCATGAGGGCCTGGCGACGTTGGACATGCGCCAGGCCATCGCCGAACCTGCTATCGCGTCGGCGGTAGCCACCTACGCTGACCGGCGTCAGATCGACGTAGGGGAGACCTGGCCTGACCTGGTGCGTCAGCGCTACCGCAAGGCCGTGTGGGATCAGTTGTTCGGGATGGGGCGGTTGCAGCCGCTGTTCGAAATCAGCGACGCCGAAAACATCGTCGTAGTGGGTAATCACGAGGTGATCGTCGATCACAACGATGGTTCCCGGTCGACGTTGCCGCCGGTGGCTGATTCGGATGCCGAGTTGGAATCCCAGATCGCCCGAATGGCGAGGAATGCGACCCCGCGGCGTGCCTTCGACGCCGACCATACTGATGTGACGATCATGCACCAGCAGAAATTCCGCATCCACGCGATCTCTGCGGAAGTGTCGTTACAGCCATCGGTGGTGATCCGCCAGCATTTGCTGACCCACATCAGCCTGGGGGATCTGTCCCAGCGCGGAATGATGCCGCTGGAGGTGGCCCGGTTCCTGGACCAGGCGGTGCAAGCCGGCAAGTCCATCGTGGTCGCCGGTGAGCAGGGTGCAGGCAAGACAACATTTCTGCGGGCACTCATCCACGCCATCCCGATGCGGGAACGATTTGCCACCCTGGAGACCGATCAGGAGTTGTTCGCTCATCTGATGCCAGGCCGACAGAACACGCTGGTGCTGTTCGCCCGTGACGGTAACGGCGAGATTGATCCAGCCACCGGAACCCAGCATGGCGCCATCGAGATTGCCCAGCTCATTCCGCCTAGTCTGCGCCAAGCGTTGACCCGGGTCATCGTCGGTGAGGTGCGCGGCAACGAGGCTTCGGCCATGTTTCAGGCCATGCAGTCGGGTACGGGCACCATGAGTAGCATTCATTCTCCGCGGGCCTCGGAGGTGCCATCTCGACTGGCCCAGATGATTTCGATGGGCCCGGTCTACAACTTGGATCAGGCCATGCTCCAGATCGGTCATTCGATCGACTACATCGTCTTCGTGCGTCGGCGTGACCTGCCTGACGGGACCCGGCTGCGGTTCGTTGAGCAGATCCGGTCAGTCTCGCCTGGCGATGCGACAACTCCCAGTCTCGGCGAGGTGTACACGGCCGATGCGTGGACCGGTCAGCCGTTGACCCCGCTCATGCCCGGATCGGCCGCCGACGAGCTGTCTCACTTCGCCCGCGACTTGGATTACTGCGAGGCCCACTCATGAACACTCCCGCACTAACCAGCGCCCTCATCATGGCCGGGCTAGGGCTGATCCTGGCCATCGACGGGCTGGTCCCGGCGCCGCCTCGACCTGGGGCCCCGCTGAGCCCGGCCCAAAGGTGGGCTCGGCTCACCCACCGTCCCACAGGAGCGGCCGGGCGCCGCCGGGACCTGCGCTGGGGGCTGGCTGTTCTCGTCGGCGTCGTGCTGTTTGTGCTCACTGGCTGGGTCGCTGCGCTGGCGCTGGGCCCCATCATCGTGCTGCTGGCCCCCACCCTGCTGGGGGCGGCCCCGCCGACCGACATCCCGCTGATGGAGGCATTAGATCGCTGGGTGCGTCAGGTCGCTGCGGTGCTGCCACAGGGGCGAGACATCATCACAGCGGTGCGGATCTCACGGCCGCGGGCCCCGAAGCTGATCGCCGGGTCGGTGGATCAACTGGTGTCGCGCCTCGATGGCCGGATGGAGCCGAGGGAGGCGTTCCAGCGGATGGCCGACGAGCTGGACTCATCCGAGGCTGACGCGGTGCTGGCCTCGCTGGCATTAGCAGCCACTCACCCGCGGGGCGCATCGGTGACATTAAAGGCTATTGCTGGCACTATTCAGCAGCGGTTAAAAGTGCTGCGGCAGGTGGAGGCTGAACGGTCCAAGCCGCGCAACGCAGTGCGCCAGATCACGCTGGTCACGATCGCCATGTTCGGGGTACTGCTGGTTGTTGGGCGCTCGTTCTTGGCCCCACTGGCAACCCCTCCCGGTCAGGTTCTGGTCACCGCGGCGGTGGTCATGTATGTCACCGCATTAGTGCAAATGTATCGGATGGCGCGGCCGCGACGCCGTACGCGGATCATGGTCAGGAGGACCCGATGACCACCACTGCTTTGTCTCTGCTGGCCGGAGCCGTTGTCACCGTCGGACTGCTGGTCATCACAGCAGCGTTCCGGCCTGCCCCAGGCCCTGATCTGGTAGCCGCCCTGGAGGTGGTGTCAGGTCGCACCTCAAGCGTCGACGAACAGATCGACCAGACCCGAATCGGGCGGCTAGGTCGCAGCGTGACCCGCACGTTCCATCTGTCGGTGTCCCCAGCTATGCGGGCCGCACTACGCCTCCAGGGCACCACCCCCGAGGCGTTCTACGGTCGCCGCCTGATGAGCGCGCTGGCCGGGGCGATCCTGCCGTGGCTGCTCAACGCGATAGCCATCGCGGTAGGGGCGAATTTCCCAAGCCTGCTCATCCCTGCGGCGCTGTGTGTAGCGTTAGCTGGCGCCGGATGGATGCTGCCAGCAGCACGACTGAAGGCTGCAACCGGACCAACCAACGATGATTCGTTCGAGGCACTGCTGGTATTCATCGACCTGGTCGTGTTGGAGCGGCTAGCCAATGAAACCTCCGTCGACGCACTCACCAATGCGGCGCATGTCTCGGATGCCCCACTGTTCATCCAAATCCGTCAAGTCCTGAATCGAGCCGCCCTCGAGAACGTCGACCCGTGGAACGGGCTAGACCGGCTAGCCGACGACATCAAACTGCCCGAACTCACCGATGTGGTCTCCATCGCCCGCCTCCAAGAAGAAGGCGCCTCCTTGGTCGACAGTTTCCGCGCCCGGGTCGCCGAGCTGCGCGACGCCTACCTGCTGCGCCTCCAGCAGGAATCCACCACCATCACCCAGCGCCTCGGCTTGTGGACAGTCCTGCAAGCAGGCTCGGTCATGCTCATCTTGTTAGGAGCAGCCGCCCTCACCCTCATCACAACCGGATAAATCGGCATCGTGTCGAGCCCCCACACCACGAAAGAATCATCCATAATGACGGCCATAGGCACCACAATGCCGATCACATCGAAATCGAAAGTGAAGGAGAACTCATAATGACCGATCTCGACCTAGCCAAGAACCAGATCACCTGGCTAGCCGCACACCTGCGCTCCCGGGTTGTTGACGAGCGTGGTGGTGGTAGTTCCACCGTGGAGACATTGATTTGGATTGGTGTCATCGTGGTGGCGGTGATTGCTGTGGGCGCCGGGGTGACGGCGTTCATCAAGTCGAAGATGCCTCACTAAGTGATGCGAGACAAGGTGAGGACCGATCAGCGTGGTGGCGGTTCGGCGTCGGTGGGGATGCTGCTGCTGGTGCCGGCGATCATGCTGATGACATTCGGCGGGATTGAGATCGGGTTGTGGTATCACGCCCATCAGTCGACCCTCGCTGCGGCCCAAAGCGCCGCGGAGGCTCAGCGTGTCGTCCACCCGGATCCGGGGTCGGCGCAGGAGGCAGCCGAGAGAATCACCAGTCATGGCGGGGTGCGTGATACCCGGATATCGGTCAGTGATGACGGGGCCACCGTCACGGTGACCGTCTCGGGTCGGGCCCCATCGATGTTGGGGTTGCATCTGCCGGCTGTGTCGTCAACGACGTCGATGCCTAAGGAGCGTCTGTCATGAGGCGCAGCGAGCGCGGTGGAGCGAGTCTGAGCGTCGAGGTGCTGATGTGGGCACCGATTGCGCTAGTGGTCATCGGGTTTGTCGCAGCCATTGGCCGGATGTCGATGGCCCAGGATGCGGTGAGGGGCGCGGCGGGGGCGGCGGCCCGGGCGGCGTCGTTAGAGCGTGAGGGCCAGTCGGCTCAGTCCGCGGCAGTCCAGGCGGCGACCGCGAATCTGTCGGCCGGTGGGCTGACGTGTACTCCACGTGTGAGCGTGGACACCTCAGTGTTCACCCGTCCTGCCGGTCAGGCGGGCACGGTATACGCCACGGTTACGTGTGTCACTTCGCTAGGACCCGGGTTCGGGTCTCGGACGGTGCACGCGACAGGGGCGGCCCCGGTAGACACCTACCGGCAAAGGAGAGGCTGAGATGGATGAGCGTGGCGGCGGTTCGGCGTCGGTGTGGATGCTGCTCATGGTGCCAGTGATCCTGGTGGTGGCCGGTCTGGTCTTTGACGGGTCCCGTCAGATCTCAGCAACCCAGGCGGCTCAGGATGCTGCGGTGGCGGCGACCCGCGCCGGAACCGATGCGGCAGCAACCCCGCAACTGGCCGGCCGCGACGGTGCGGCCGCGGCTGTCCAGGCAGCCCGACAGGCGCTGTCTGCGGCCGGGGTGAGTGGATCGGTGCAGGTGGGCGGGGTGACCATCACGGTGACCACGTCTCAGAGCCGGCCGACGCTGTTTCTGTCGGCGATCGGAATCAGCCAGGTGACCGGGCACGGGAAGGCTCATGCCCAGCTTGTAGGACCGGGAGAACGTCCATGACAGTGATGCGTCGTATCCGTGCCCTGGTGGCGCTATGCGTGGTGATCGTCGGCCTACCGATCGGGCTGGCGGTTGCGGGCGCCCCACTGATGCCTTCGGGTCTGTCGTGGGCTCATCTACGGCATCTGCTAACGACCCCGGATATGACCGGGTCTGTGCTGGTGTGGCTGGTCAGCCTCATCGGCTGGATCTGCTGGGCGTGGTTTACCCTGGCCGTGGCAGCCGAGGCGGTCACGATGGCCTCGGGGCGTCGACTTCGGTTGCACATGCCTGGCCCCCGCGTGGTACCCCGCGTGGCTGCCGGTCTCCTTATTGCCGCGTTCGCGGCCGCACCGGCGGCCACGTCGATAGCTCACGCCGCAGAGGCCCCCCATGTGGCGGTTACCGCCCAGGTGGCCCCAGCCCACGCGGCTACCACCCATAACAGTCATGGCCCTCACACCCCCGGGGCTCCGAAGATCTGGAAGACTCACACGGTGCGGCCCGGCGACTACCTGTGGGAGATCGCCGAGCACTACTACGGTGACGGCTCCCACTTCCGTCGTATCGCCGAGGCCTCCGGTATCGACCCGCACTCGGAACTGAAAGCCGGCCAAAAACTGGTCCTACCAGTTCCCGAAAACACAGCCGCGGTTCATTCGGTCCAGGCGGGGGAGTACCTGTGGGAGATCGCCGAGCACTACTACGGTGACGGCTCCCAGTTTCATAAAATCGCCGAGGCTTCCGGTATCGACGCCCATTCCGATCTAGCCGTGGGCCAAAAACTCATCATCCCCGGGCCTCTCCACCACGCCACAGCCCCAACATCAACCCATCCGAAGGTCCACACGCCGAATGCCGCGGTGGTCCCCGCATCCGCGACTGCGCCTGTCCATAAGGCCACACCTGCGCCCGCCCCGACGTCGTCTATTCCAGCTCACCCGAAGGCCCCGGCCGTCTCCTCTGCCGGCCACTCAACCAGCGACAAGCACCCCACCAGCCCAGCCACCGTCGCCGCTATTAGTGACGAGGAGGCCTTGTCCCCGGTTCAGGTGGGGCTGACCGCCAGCGTCGGACTCGTGCTCGTCGCCGGGCTGGTCACCACCCTTAACCGCCGCTACCGGACCCGGTTCACCCGCCAGCCCCGCGGCACGGCCATGACCCTGCCCAGCCCAGACGCCCAAACCGCTGAGATAGCGCTACGCAGCACCAGGGCAACCGACACTCTGACGATCACATGCCTCGACCAGGCGCTCCGCGCGATCGGCGCATGGTGCCACCACACCGGGCACCCGCTGCCACCCCTGCTGGCTGCCCGCATCGACGACGACCGAATCGACCTGCTGCTATCGGCGTCCACCCCCGACCATCCCAAAGCGGTAGACCTAACCGCCGACGGATCGGTGTGGACCCTGACCGCCGAGCGGATCGACGACCTGCTAGCCCACGCCGACGACGACCAGGCAGCCCCGTGGCCATCTCTGGTCACGCTGGGACGCGACGACGACGGCGCCCATATTCTTATCGACCTGGAAGCCGCAGGGACCTTGCACCTGATCGGCGACGACCAAGTCGACACAGCCCTGGCCGCCATCGCTGTAGAACTAGCCACCTGCGACTGGTCCGACGAGGTCAACATCACCCTGGTCGGCCAAATATGCCCAGGCCTAGAAGAGGCGTTAGGATCTGCGACCCTGACCCGCGCCGCCGACGTTGACGCCCTCCTCACCACCCTGGAAGCTCGCGCCAACGATCAGCGGCGCATCCTCACCGAGGAAAGCCCCCTCGCCGCTCACCGAGCTGACCCAGCCCTCTCTGACGGGTTCGACACCGAAGTAATCCTCCTCAACACCGACCTAACCGAAGCCCAGCGCGACCGGCTCGCCAACCTCATCGAAGCCCTTCCCCGAGTGTCAGTCGCCGCAGTAACAACCAGCCACACCAGCCCACACGAATGGTCCCTCACCTTGACAGGGGACCCCCTAGTCGCCAAGCTGGCCCCTCTCGGCTGGCATGTCCACCCCCAAACCCTCTCCCCAGACCTCTACGACCGCGTGGTCGAACTGTTAGCCAATTCCGCTGACGACGATTACGAACCTGCCAGCTGGTGGGACCACAACACCGAAATCAAACCAAACACCAGCCAGGACGACGAAGATAAGACTGCCATCAGCAGGCACACCCGCCCGAATATCCGCCTAACCACTCTGACCGGCGACATCAACCTATCCAGCGTCGACATCGACACCATCATCGACGACGCCAACCAGGCCCTCAACGCCGACGAACCCACCGACCAGGTTCGTGTCAATGCCCACCAACCCGGCACCGATACCCCCTTCCCCATCGACGACATCGACCCGCTGAACTCAGGCCACCCCGTCCTATCAATCATCGGCCACCCCAACATCACCGGTACCACCGGAACCGCCGGGCGCTCCCCGTGGCGCTGCCAGCAGCTAGCTCTCTACATCGCTGAGCATCCGGGAGTATCAGGGGCAACTATCGCCGACGATTTGGGTCTATCAGGTGCGACGGTGCGCTCGATTGCTACACACCTACGACACTGGTTGGGGGCCGATGAGGCCGGGGTGGCTTACATGCCGGCGGCCACGCATGGCTACCGGCTCGATGACCGGATCGTCACTGATGTGGATTTGATCGACGCCGCCCTGGCCGGGCGGGGTATCAACACCGCTGAGACGGCTACTCTGGTGGCCATTTTGAAACTGGGCCGGGGTCGGGTCTTCGCCGGCGTTCCTGACTCGGATCTTCGCCAGTTCCGGGCATCGATGTACCACGTGGAGGCCCGCATCGTCGATGCTGCTCTCCAGGTGACTGATCGGGCTCTGGAGGCCGGGGACCTGGGGCTGGCCCGCTGGGCGCTAACCCAAGGACTGCTGGTATCTCCCGATCATGAAGATCTGGTGGCTGGGTGTCTACGCACCGAATACCAGGCCGGGAATATGGAAAAAGTCGCCGAACTCGTCGATCATTTATCGGCTACCGCGCGACGGCTGGGTGTCGACTTGAGCGCCGACACCACCCGGATCATCGACTCCGTTATTACCCATACACGCAGGAGAGCGTCATGATCTCCCGTTGCACTCATCCCTATCAGGAAGGTTCCTATGCACCATTATCGTCTTGGTATCGGCACTGCCCTCATCGCGGTAGCCGCCGTGGCCGGCTGTCGCTCAACAGACTCGACACCCACACCACCTCCATCCCGTGTCTCCGCCACGACATCAGCGAGCTCTACCCTCAGCCCGACCCCGTCAGCCGGAGCGATCAGTGCCGCCGACGCCGAAAAGGTCTACCGCACCGCCTACATCAATAACTTCGAGGTGGAGAAGATGGGAGGCCTGGCCCCTGGTGAGCCGGCCCCGCTCATGCTCACCAACTACGCCTCCGGCCAAGCCCTCAAGAACTACATGATCTTCAACCGCAAGGTCTACAACCTAGGCATCCGATGGAAGTCAGGGGCCCCAAAAATCACGGCAGTACGGGAGAAGAAGGGTGATACCACCTATCCTGAGGCTGCTATCGCTTTGGAGTCCTGCGAGGACGGCCGCTCTATCCGTACTGTGGACCGCCACGGAGAAGCTGACCATGGACGCATCATCCATCTCGATAGCTGGTATGCCCGCGACAAGAAGGGCACCGTCAAAATGATCGCACGTAACGGAGTGGAGGTCCCCTCATGCGACGTCAAGTAATCACCGCGGGCCTCCTGAGCCTGGCCCTCGCCGCCATGCCCCTGACCGCCCTCGCAGACGACGAAAACTTCAGTAGCCATACGGACACGAATGGTCCTGGCTATGACGTGCGGGTAGATGTGTGGAACCATCCTCATTCTGGGGCTCATACTCGCTCGGGGGATCGGGGCGGTGATGGGAAGAATCATGATGATGGCCCGGGCGAGGCTACGTCTGTTGATGGGTTGTCGCAGGCTGATGCGTGGGCTGCTCATGCCGGGTATGCCTCGGCGGCTAACTATCAGTGTCAGATGATGAAGTCTTTTCTTGATAGTTCCGAATCGGCGCATATGACTGCCGCTGAACGTGCCAGCGGGCAAGCCGATTTCACTAAGAAATGCCGGACGGATCCGTCAGGTAAGGCCAGTGCGATCCCTGACCCGGCCTGGCTGGGACGCCATGCGGCCATGAAGATGACCCTGCCCGGTGCCCGACCGGTCATTGCCCCTGACCCGAGTCTGAATCAGTGGCATTCGGCGGCGGTGGGCCAGGCGTTGTGGCTGTCGGTTGATGATCCCACCGCCACCACGCACAAATCGATCACGTTTATGGGACAGATTGTCTCGTTGAGCGCCAAACGAAACGGTCTGTCGTTTGATATGGGCGACGGCCACACCGTTCATTGCGACGCCACGACCCCCTGGAGTCCGTCGGTGGAGCCGGGCACCCCCTCCCCGACGTGCGGCTACACCTATCAGCAGGCAGCCCCGCCAGAGGGCTACAAGGTCACCGCGATCACGTCGTGGGATGTGACGTGGTCGGTGCTGGGCCACACCGGGTCGGTCCATATTGAGAAGGCCGGTGGGCAGATGCTTCCGGTCGGCGAGTTGGAGTCGGTTGTCACCCACCGATGACCCCCGATAGCCCCACCCTCTACGAGGTGTTAGGGGTTGCCCCCGACGCCACCGACACCCAGCTCAAGACGGCATGGCGCCTCGCCGCGAAAGCGACCCACCCCGATGCCGGCGGCGACCCCCAGGCGTTCACCACCGCCCAGCACGCCTGGGAAGTGTTGTCTGACCCGGGCTCCCGCGCCTCCTATGATGCCGCCCTGGCGGGAGAAGGCGACCCCGACGTAGAGGCCCCAGACAACACCGTCGACCCCTTGACCCCCTCGTGGTCGTGGAGTGTCTCCTTCATCGATGCCACCCCGCAGCTACGCCACACCCGGCCCGGCACGCTCGCCGCGATCGTGGTAGCCGCCGCCGGGGTCGAGGCCGGGATCGGCTGGCATGAGGCGTTGGAGGCCCTCGCCCCCTCTCCCGGGTTCGTAGGTTCGTGGTGGATGACCTCGGTTCCGCTCGTGGCCGCAGTGACATGGCTCGCGGCGATCACGGGGGTACAGGCCATCATGGCCGGGATCGGCTGGCTGGGGTGGGGCTTAATCGGCGCCGCCTGCCTGTGGGGACACCCGTGGGCTGTGGCCGTATTGGGAGCCGGATGGGTGGCCTGGGTAGCCGCCGCAGTGTGGTGGTGGCGCCGACGGATGGCCTGGCCTGCCCGCACCTGCCGGGCAGGAAACATGGTCGACATGCCCGAGGTTGACCCGCCATGGATGGAACCGGTGGAACTGGTAGCAGAACTCATCCCCTCCGTGCGGGCCATGTGGTCTCCTGACGGGCAAACGGTGGCTGTAGTAGCCGGTCGGCGGGTAGCAACCTTAGGGATGCCGATGCGAGGGTGGCGTGGCATCGAGATGCGGGGCTGGAATCCGATCGGTGCCGACACCGCGTGGATCGTTGACCAGATAGGCGGCTGGCTGGCCGACCAAGACAAACCGCTCACCATCGACGGGAAAATCTTGTTCGAGACCTGGGACAGGCTACAGACAGTTCGTCCTCACAGCTGAGAAAAATTTTGGGTCCGCCCTGCATATCGGGGCCTCTTCATACCTTCAAAAGTGTGAAGGGGAATACAGACTCTTCGACTGGAATTAAAATGGTATATGGCGTGTCCGGTCCGCACCCAGCTCCACGATGCGCCATAGGGGAGCCATAACTTCACCAATCGTATACGATATGAGTGTGGGTGAGCATCTACCGGTGGCCGACAGTCAGATACAAGCATGGGCGGATGAAGCAGAAGCTGATTATGACCTCAGCATGCTTCCGCCGTCTCGACGTGGTCGCCCACCGGTGGGGAGGGGCCCGGGCACTGTGGTCCCTGTGCGCTTCGACGCGGACACTCTCAAGGCGTTGTCACAACGAGCCCATGACGAAGGATTGACCACGCGTTCTGACGCGATCCGTGCTGCGGTTAACCAGTGGCTCGGCCTCGGCTCGTAAACATTATCGGCGCGACAACCTTACTGATGACGCTGTTGGTTACGCCGTAGAGCACATCTTGTACTCGTGGGCGCTCGACGATGCTGATGATCCTCGGTGCTGGATGATGATTCGGTGTTGACCCAGCTGGCCTCCTCATGGAGCTAGTTATCCTCATCTACGACGATGGCTATGAACTCCTGATCCACGCCATGAAAGCCCGCCCTCAGTATCTGAGCTACTTCGCTATCTAGTGTTGTTGGGCGAGTTGAACTCAACTTTTCTCCGACGCAAGCGCCAATAAAAGGCTGATCCATCCGAATACCACCAAACACGGCTGAAGTGTGGAACAGATTCAGCAAGACAGGGTGCGGTGCTCGGGTGCGTTGGGGAGATGAGGATATTCAGGCTTCTGGCGGGATGTGGCTTGATGACGTCCAGGATCACCGGTTCGGTTTTGAAGGTGCCTTGCATTAATGTCGACAGGGTCGTACGACTCGAGGATTGGATCGACCAGCCCGTTGCGTCTGAAGAACTTCATCCACCCCGGTGGAGCTCCGGCCGCGTACTGGTGCAACGGATCATTAGCATGGGTAGCGTGAGTATGCCTTCGATCGTGGTCAGTGCTGTCATCGTCCAAGATTCTGACGGGCGGCTTCTCACTGTCCGTAAACGAGGCGCCGAGGCATTCATGCTGCCAGGCGGCAAGCCGGAGCCCGGCGAGGACTCGCGTCAGGCAGTAGTCCGGGAAGTGCACGAAGAGCTCGGCGTCGCATTGTCTTCCGACGACCTGCGTCGGGTGGGAGTGTTCACCACGCGAGCAGCGAATGAGGCCGGCCATCAGGTGGTAGCGACGATTTTCACCCACACCCCGGTTGCGGTGAGTGAGCCAGCTGCTGAGATCGAGCAGATTCGTTGGCTCGATTGGAGTGTCGACGCCCTGCCTGACGACCTGGCCCCGCTGCTGGTCGAGGCAGTCATCCCGTGGCTGCGGCGCCGTATCCGGTCGGTCGCTGTATTCACGGGTGCGAAGGATGGAACCGACCCTCATTATCGTGTCGAAGCAACCGCCTTGGGCCGGGGTCTCGCACACGCCGGGATCACCCTGGTTTATGGCGGCGGGAAGGTCGGGATGATGGGTGCTGTTGCTGATGCGGCCCTCGCTGCTGGCGGCGCTGTGATCGGAGTGATGCCGCAGCACTTGGTGGACGGGGAGATCGCCCATCCTAGTCTGACTCACCTCGAGGTAGTGCGGACTATGCATGAGCGCAAGCAGCGGATGAGTGACCTAGCTGACGCGTTCGTCGCGCTACCCGGCGGCGGCGGAACCCTTGACGAGCTATTCGAAGCATGGACATGGCAGCAGCTCGGTGTACACAGCAAACCCGTGGCCTTGTACGACTCGACCTTCTGGGCACCGCTGACCGCGCTACTCAACCACATGACCATCGAAGGCTTCATCCGCCCTGAGGACCGCGCCTCGCTCGTGATCGCCGATACCATACATCAGCTGATGGCCGATCTTGAGGGATGGGCCCCACCACCACCGAAGTGGCGCTCGTGACATAGAACAAATGATTCTGACTATGGCTCATTGACATCTGCGCAGCGGCTACTAGCTCCATTGACTTCAAATCGGGCCTTGGCCGAGGCTCGGTTCAGGTGGCCCGGAATGGATCCCCACAAATTGAATGCTCATGATCGAGGTGATGAACGCCCACTCTATTGTCCTACGCCCGGTTGTATCCAGCGAGCAATTGAAGGTGCTGCGCCTGTTGGTCGACCAGGCCGAGCCACTCACTATTGACGGGAAAGTCCTGTTCGAGACCTGGGACGGGCTGCAGGCAGCCCGTCCTCACAGCTGAGAAAAAATTTTGGGCCTGCTCCGCACATCAGAGTCTCTCTGCGCACCTTTAAGAGTGTGAAGGCAATAAAGACATCATCGAAGCGTTTTTTGTTTATGAAAGTGGCGTGTCGGGGTTCCCACGGACTCCGAGGTACGCCACAATGGGGTCATGAGTACACCAGGCATGAAGCAGCGGCGCGGTCGACCGCGCCGCTGCGCCGAGCAGCGGATTGCTTTGGCGTGCCACATGCCCGAGTCTGTGGTCCGGCCCATCGAGTCGCTGGCCAAGGAGTTGGAGATTCCCAAGTCCGATCTCGTGGGGTGGTCGACCTTGCAAACGATCAACTCGGTGCGCAAACAACGTGGAGAGGATTCGATTCCGATCCCGGAGTATCTGGACAAGGCCGTGATGTCGGCGTTGTACCCCGATGCTCTGCCTCTCGACGACATCGAGGAACAGGACGAGCAGAAAGAAGTTTTGATGACTGGGTGATCCCGAACACGGTTGAAGGCCGCTCTACCAAGCGGCCTTCAACTAATCAATTCGGTTATCAGCAGCCCTTGTTAGGGGGCTCAGGTCCTTTCCCAGAGGAGGGGGGACCGCCATGACAGTCATGCAAGTACCGCCACAGACAGTTTCATGGTAGCTGATAGCCCGCGTTGTTGGAAGTGCAGCAACGCCGATCCTCGCAGGTATCGCACCCTGCTACAGGGTGCTGAACATCAAGGATTGATTGCTATGACAAGCCGTGAGGCGTCCTCGAGGAGGGCGTCATGACCGCTAGAACACAGGCTGTAACGACTGCTAACAGTTCAGCTAGAAGCATTGCTAGAACCTCAGCTAACACCTGTACTGGTTCTGCTAAGGGCTTCATCAAGATTCATCATGATGTTATCTGTTCGGGCGTGTCGGGCAACGCGATGGCGTTGTTCATCACACTGGTCAACCATCCCCGCCACGGCGAGTGGGTCCGTTACTCCCAGTCTCACCTAGCTGAACTGTGCGGCTGGGACGACTTGTCTTCCTCGGCTGCCCGTCAGCGAATCCATCGTGCTGTCAAGGAACTGACAGCACGCGGCTGGCTGACCTCCAAGAAGAGGTACGACGACACCACGGCCGCGACCGCCATCTGGTACAAGCTCACTGGTCCCGCCAGTTCTACCAAGCACTGGGAACAACTGCCGCGGACCACATGGGATGTCATGCGTCAGGCAGGCGGGCTTCAGAGTGGCGAGTGGGCACGTCATTGGTTGGTGTGGAGGATGCTGGCCGGACGCACCGGCATGGCCCAGGCCCGCCTCGCTGTCGTGGCTCGGTTCCTGGAGTGCCACCCCAACCGGGTCTCCCAGGTCCGTGGTCGACTCGTCGACGCTGGCCTGCTCGGCCTCGACCAGGTGGCCGGCCGCCCCAGCCGGGTATGGTTCCCGAATCCAGCGGACACGCAACAGGTGTGCGCCGGCCCCGACGAGGAGGACCAAGGGACTGAGGTTCCAGCCCCCTGCTGACTGCTAGACGGTGAATCCCGAACGCCTCAATTCGGAAAGCATGTTGGCCCATGCTCTGCAGGACGGTGGACAACGACTCCGGGTGTTCTGGTTGTCGTCTGCAGTGTGTTCTATTAGCGATATATATCTGGTTAGTTAAAAATTGACGTAATCAGAGGTGGGGAACTATGAAGGTGCGTTTTGTAATTTCTGCTGTTGTGCTTATGGCTTGTTCAGTTGCAACTTTAAGCGCCGCTAAACCAGCTATGGCTCAAGGAAATTCCGACCCGAGTGAAGCTCGTCAGAAATACGCCACTTGCTAAGGCTAATCCTCAGATATCAAAGGAATTATTAAACTCACTCCCATCGTCTATCCTTAATAGGTCTTCTTTGTATATTGATCCATCTATTAAGCCGGGATCTTATTTTGTGTTTACAAATGGAAAGATTGTTCTGGGACAGAGCAGCGATCAGGTTAGAGTAGCAAAAGTTAGTGGAACGGAATGCTTCAAATCTGTAGTATTGCCAATTGGGGCACGTTCATGGAGAACGCTTACAAACCACTCTTGTGCGATAATCGGAGTCAGCAGTAAGGCGACGCATACGTTTACTGTTATAAATGATGAAAATACTTCTGGTACAGCATCGTAGCAGCCTCAAGGCTACCATACACAGTGCTCCTATGAACCAGTTAAGCCTCCTTGAAAGCCTAAGAAAAAGTGTACTCCGCATAAGCCCTACTGGCATGCTGGGACAACGGGACCGGGATATATTACTGTTCCTTGGGGAGAAGTAGCCGCGTATCCTACTGCGAGGTTCTTAAACCCAGATTTCACAAGAGGATGGGCTGGAATGTGGTATTAATCTGTAGATTAATCAGTGCAATACCTTCCTATATATGAGTATCGATAATACCATGATACTTGATGTTTCGATTATGTGAAGAACGCTGCCAATGATCATCGCTAGAGTGAGGTTAATACTAGTCATTAAGTGTTGATCAAGGACATCGAAAAATATCACCATAAGTATGGATAGGAGTGCTACCCAGGTAAGTGTTGAGGCTTTCGGGTTAATGCTTGCCTTGCGGCTGGTGTCTCGTGAAGTTAGCCCTGCCGCCTCTGCCACTGAGAAGGATAGTAGAATTGCCGATACAGTAATAAGGAGAGAATAGCAGTGCTGTGTTACTATGTCTCGGACAACTGCTAGGCTTTTTGGGGGGTTGTAGGGGGAGAATTCTTTAGATGCTATTGCCAGCAAAAAGAAGAGTACTCCTAGAAATATAAGTATGCTAAATGTAGATTTTGTTTTTGGCTTACATTCCATGGCTGTGCTCTTCTTTTCTGCTGAATGGTAACTCTGTTCTCTGGGGCTTTGAATGTTTGTCACGTGATCCTTTCATACCTGACCAACGTCACGGTGATGGATCTGCCGACCGGTCACTGGCCGATGTGGAGTCGGCCCCAAGAGCTCGCCGAAGAGATCGGAAGAGCGTCGTGT
>ERZ501031.47-NODE-47-length-34915-cov-5.392570_pt1 | contig 34915 bp, 30 predicted proteins | sample MGYA00248843_ERZ501031 | MGnify/ENA primary metagenome ERZ501031 (study PRJEB25958, sample SAMN03398557) | human skin metagenome | study: EMG produced TPA metagenomics assembly of the Human Skin Microbiome Metagenome (human skin metagenome) data set. | reverse complement strand
TTGGTTGTTTTCCAGCCACAGCGGCAGCGCGCCGCTCACCGCCCCGGACATGGCGAACTGCTTCACCTTGACGGCGCTGGTGAGTTCGCTGCTGGAGATATGTTGCAGACGGATCAGCGCCGGGTCGCGCTGCGGCATGCGCAGCTGCAGCAGCGTCAGCTTACCGCCTAACAGATCGACGCTGACGTCGCTGAGCTGCAGCGGATTGGCCTCACTCCACGGCCAGGTGCCCTGCAGGTCCGCCGTCAGATTGCGCGCGGTAACCTGGTTGACGATTTCGCCAATACGCAGGGAGACCGGACGGCGGGTGCCCAGCTGCCAGTGGCCGTCGCTGAAACGGAATGGCAGCACGAAGTCGACGCCGTTAATCTGATTGTCCGGCATCCAGGCGCTGCCGCCCTTCAGCACGCCGTGGCCGCCCGCCTCAAATCCCTGCCCGGCTGCTGCCGAAAAGGCCACCTGCGCATAGAGACTGCCTTCCCGCAGATTCATCTTCCAGTCCGGTGGCACCAGCGGCTGGAACACCGTCAGCGACTGTTTTGGCCACCACGCCTGGCCGCGCAGCCGTTCGCCATCCCAGCGCCCGGTCAGCCGCACCGGGCCAATGGTATCGGCGTGCAGGGCGCCGGTGAACTGGAACCACGTCGGGTCCCGGCCGTCGAGGGCAAATTTCAGCGTTGACGCCGGGAGATAGCTGCCGCCGGAGAAGGTGGTTTTGGCCGCGTCCAGCGACAGCGCGCCGGTCAACCGCGGGTGCTGGGCATCACGCAGCCAGCGGATCGGCTGCTCGAGCGTCAGACGCGGCGTACTGACCCGCATCGTGCCGTACTCGAGCTTATCGAAGCCGGTGGAGAGGCTGCTCAGGGTAATAGCATTGTCGCGCCACTCCCCGCTGCCCTTCACATCCCAGCGCGCCTGCATCGGGGTGAAGTGTCCCTCACCCCAGTAGCGCCATTGCCAGCGGCCGCTGTCAGGCAGAAAATCGCTCGCCTGACCGTCCAGATGCAGCGTAAAGTCGCCCATCTGCTGCTCATGGGCGCGGAGGATCGCCTGCAGGCGGCCATCGACGCCCTGCTGGGTCACTTTCACCCCAGCCAGCGGCCAGCGAATTTCATCAATATTCAGCGCATCGATCACTCGTCCGCGCGAACGCAGCAGCGCCCCGGGATGAAACGCCAGCTGCGGGCTGACCAGCGACCCGCTGAGCTGCGCCGGCAGCGCCGCGTAGAAGATCATCTCCCCCAGCTTGGCCTCGCCGGTGAGCCGCAGCGGCATGTCGCTGTTATCCATGCTTAGCTTGCCCGGACCGATATTCAGCACCGCGTTGCCTTTGCCGGCATGCCCCTCGGTGAGGACATTTAAGCGACCGCTGACGGTCATCTGCTCGGTCCCCTGCTGCCAGTTGCCCACCGACAGTGCGAGGCGCCCGCTGAGCGGGTAGTTCTGGTAGCGGGTGCGCCAGCGGCCGTCGCTGATGGTGATCCGCTCCGGGGTGATCTCCCACGGCAGGTCCAGGATCGGCTCTACCTCGCCGCGCGGCGTCACCAGCAGCTGGCCGCGATTGTGCTGCCACTCGAGCTCGGCATCGATCCATTCCGCGGTTTGTGGAAATTCAAAGGTGCCCTGCATCTGGCCGTCGACCGGCAGACCATCCGGTACCAGCGGCAGGTGGAAGGTTCCCACCAGCTTCACCGGCGGCTGATCGTCAGTCAGCCGGGCGTTGAACTGGCTGACGGTGAGGGCCTGGCCGCGCAGGCGCGCCTGCAGACTCAGTTCCTTACCGGCAAAGCCGATGTCCTGCTGCACTGGCGTCAACGACATCACCAGCCGCCCCTGCCATTTCTCCCATGGCGACAGCCGCAGGTTGTCAATGGTTAACCAGCTGTAGGGCAACATCGATTGCCATTCGGCGAGGGTGCGCGGCGATCCCGGCGTGGGCTCGCTGGCCGGCAGTTTGCTCAGACAAGCGCTGTTGATGTCCAGCTGGCCAATATGCAGCCGCCAGCGGCTGGGACGCGAAAGGCGGGTATCGGTCACCCGGGCGAGTTCACAGTCGCCCACCAGATAGCGCAGGTCGGGGATCAGCAGAGCCGACCGCGTCAGACGCGGGCTCTCCTGCAACGAGATACGAGTGCCCACAGGCAGCCAGATGCCCGCCAGCGTCGGCACCCAGTGGGTCAGCGTCAACAGCAGCGTTAGCGGCAATAACACCAGCACTAACACCAGCGCGATGGCGGCTTTATATTTACCCTTCATGGGCAGTTAATATCCTGATTCAACATAAGTAAAAGCCGAATGGCGCCCATTGTGACACGTTCGACCAGTGAGTGAAAGTTTGCGACCTGTTAAAGCATAGTTGCCAGCCGGACTCGCGGCGCGGCGATCGGCCGTCATCATTTAGCTTTTGTTTAAGCAGCGCCTGCCACACTCCAGCCAGACAGAAATGGCTTGCGGGAGAGACCGTGTCGTTAATTATCTCGCTCTTTGAGAGCGCACAGGGCCACTATCCATTGGTATTACTAATGGTTTTCCTGCTCACCTTCACTAAATCCTGCGCGCTGGTGTCGCTGGCGATCCCGGGCACCTCCGGCCTGCTGCTGTTGGGGACATTCGCTTCCGCCAGTCTCGGTCATTTCCTGTTAATGTGGTCCAGCGCCAGCCTCGGCGCCATCGGCGGATTCTGGCTCTCGTGGTGGTTAGGCGTTCGCTATCGTCACCGCCTCACACAGTTACGCTGGCTGACCGCCGAGCGGCTGGCCCGCAGCCGACTCTTTTTTCAGCGCCGCGGGCTGTGGGCGGTCTTTTTCAGTCGCTTCCTCTCTCCCCTGCGCGCCACCCTGCCCCTGGTCAGCGGCGCCAGCGGCCTGCCGCTGTGGTCGTTTCAGCTGGCTAACGTCAGCTCCGGTCTGCTGTGGCCGTTTCTGCTGCTCTCCCCCGGCGCTTTAAGCCTCAGTTTGTGGTGAAAAAACTTTGTCTTTCAAAGAGATTCCGCAAATCCGCGATATGCTCTAGAATTAGCATAAGCACCTGCCAATTAAACTATTTTTTAATAATTGTATGATTATTTTAAATATGATACCGTGACGTTATAATCACTGGAGAAAAGTCTTATGAAAATCGCGGTTTACAGTACGAAGCAGTACGATAAAAAGTACCTGCAGCACGTGAATGATACCTACGGCTTTGAACTGGAATTCTTCGACTTCCTGCTGACAGCGAAGACCGCTAAAACCGCCAACGGTTGCGAAGCGGTGTGTATCTTCGTCAATGACGACGGCAGCCGCCCGGTGCTGGAAGAGCTGAAGGCCCACGGCGTGAAGTATATCGCTCTGCGCTGCGCCGGATTTAACAACGTCGACCTCGAGGCGGCAAAGGAGCTTGGCCTGCGCGTGGTCCGCGTCCCGGCGTACTCGCCGGAAGCCGTCGCTGAGCATGCGATCGGTATGATGATGTCGCTCAACCGTCGCATCCACCGCGCCTATCAGCGTACCCGTGATGCCAACTTCTCCCTCGAAGGCCTCACCGGTTTCACCATGTACGGTAAAACCGCCGGGGTGATCGGCACCGGGAAAATTGGCGTGGCGATGCTGCGGATCCTCAAAGGTTTCGGCATGCGCCTGCTGGCGTTCGACCCGTACCCAAGCGCCGCCGCGCTGGAGCTGGGGGTGGAATATGTCGACCTCGCTACACTGTACAAGGAGTCGGACGTGATCTCCCTGCACTGCCCGCTGACCGACGAAAACTACCATCTGCTCAATCGCGAGGCGTTTGACCAGATGAAGGACGGGGTGATGGTGATTAACACCAGCCGCGGCGCGCTGATCGACTCCCAGGCGGCCATCGACGCCCTGAAGCACCAGAAAATTGGCGCGCTGGGGCTGGATGTTTATGAGAACGAACGCGATCTGTTCTTTGAAGACAAATCCAACGATGTGATCCAGGACGACGTTTTCCGCCGCCTCTCCGCCTGTCACAACGTGCTGTTCACCGGCCACCAGGCGTTCCTCACCGCTGAGGCGCTGATCAGCATTTCGGAGACCACCCTGGGCAACCTGCAGCAGGTCGCCAACGGCGAAACCTGCCCGAACGCCATCGTCTGATTCCTTTCCCTTTTGTGCTCCTCTCCCGGGGGGAGCACATTCAGATAATCCCCACAGATCCCCGCTGCGATACCGTTACACTGGCTTGGTTTTATTAGAAATGTGAATGTTTTGGAGTGAAAATGAACAAATTGGCGGCGCTACTGGCGGCAGGTATGCTGTTGTCCGGCTGTGTCTATAACAGTAAGGTGTCCACCGGCGCGGAACAGCTGCAGCATCATCGCTTCGTGCTGACCAGCGTCAACGGCCAGGCGGTCAACGCCGGCGACCGGCCGCTGGAGCTGAGCTTCGGCGAGAAGATGGCTATTACGGGCAAGATGTATGTTTCGGGCAATATGTGCAACGGTTTTAGCGGGGAAGGCAAGGTGTCGGACGGCGAGCTGAAGGTGAAGTCGCTGGCGATGACCCGGATGCTGTGCCACGATGCCCAGCTTAATACCCTTGACGCGACGATCGGCAAGATGTTGCGCGAAGGCGCGCAGGTCGATCTGACGGAAAACCAGTTGACGCTGGCGACCGCCGACCAGACGCTGGTCTATAAGCTCGCCGACCTGATGCACTAGCCGGCATTGAGGTGCCGCTGACGCTGCCCCGCGACGGGGCCGCCGTTAGTAGCCGCAGCTGCCGCCCGCCAGCGCCTGCTCGCTGCAGCGTTTGCCGTTCGGCAGCGCGCACATGCCAATCGCCGAACCATCGAGCTGACGAGCCACCGATAACGAGCCGCCTATCATGGCGCAGTTGGCCTGACCGGCGTCGCTCATCGCCGCCCGCATGCCTGGCGTGACGTGCGCCGCCGTGGCCTGCTGAACGGGTTCACTACTGCACGCCGACAGCAACAGCGCCGCACAACCTACTAATATCGCAGCTCGCATTCTCTCTCCCCTCGGAAACGTCTTAAAAAAGCAAACCCCAGAATAATAGGCAGCGTGGCGGGCGGCGTCGAGGGGGGAAGTACGTATTTATGCGCCTCATTAACATTTTCTAGCAAATTTTCGCCGAAAGCTTGATCTGCTCCGGCCTGGTCGCCGGGCGCACGTGATTCGACACTCGGCAGGAAGCCATTTTCTCCGCGAACCATGCAAAATATTGATCTGGTCACGGGTGGCCGGCGCATTGAGGACACAAATGCAAAAATGGCCGCGCCAACGGTTTGCTAAACTACCCCTTATATAATTACAGGGCGCGTCGCGGTTTCACGTGTCCATTCTTTTGCGCAATGTAAGGGTGTCTTCATATGATTACGATTGATGGTAATGGCGCGGTCGCTTCCGTCGCGTTTCGCACCAGTGAAGTTATCGCCATCTACCCGATCACGCCCAGTTCAACGATGGCGGAACAGGCCGACGCCTGGGCCGGCAATGGGCTGAAAAACGTCTGGGGCGATGTTCCCCGCGTGGTCGAAATGCAGTCGGAGGCAGGCGCCATTGGCGCCGTACATGGCGCGCTGCAGACCGGCGCCCTCTCCACCTCCTTTACCTCATCGCAGGGTCTGCTGCTGATGATCCCCACGCTGTACAAACTGGCCGGCCAGCTGATGCCGTTTGTGCTGCACGTCGCCGCCCGCACCGTCGCCACCCACGCGCTATCGATCTTCGGCGATCATTCCGACGTCATGGCCGTGCGGCAGACCGGTTGCGCCATGCTGTGCGCCAGCAGCGTCCAGGAGGCGCAGGATTTTGCGCTGATCTCGCATATCGCCACCCTGCAAAGCCGGGTGCCGTTTATTCATTTCTTTGATGGTTTCCGCACCTCGCACGAAATCAACAAAATCGCCCCGCTGGCGGATGACACCATTCGCGCCCTGCTACCGCAGGATAAAATCGCCGAGCATCGCCAGCGCGCGCTCAATCCGGAACACCCGGTGATCCGCGGAACCTCGGCCAACCCCGACACTTACTTCCAGTCCCGGGAGGCCACCAATCCGTGGTACGACGCGGTCTATAACCATGTTGAGACGGCGATGAACGACTTCGCCGCCGCCACCGGCCGTCAGTACAAACCGTTTGAGTTTTACGGCCACCCGCAGGCAGAGCGCGTGATCGTCATTATGGGTTCGGCCATCGGTACCTGCGAAGAGGTGGTTGATGAACTGCTGAGCCGCGGCGAGAAAGTCGGCGTGCTGAAAGTGCGCCTCTATCGCCCGTTCTCCGCCGCCCACCTGCTGGCAGCGCTGCCGGAAAGCGCCCGGGCGGTAGCGGTGCTCGATCGCACCAAAGAGCCTGGCGCGCTTGCCGAGCCGCTGTATCTCGATGTGATGACCGCCCTGGCGGAAGCCTTTAACCGCGGCGAGCGCGAGACGCTGCCGCGCACCATCGGCGGCCGCTATGGCCTCTCCTCCAAGGAGTTCGGCCCGGAATGCGTGCTGGCGGTATTTAGTGAACTGCAGTCCGCTCAGCCGAAGCCACGCTTTACCGTCGGTATCTATGATGACGTGACCAATCTGTCGCTGCCGCTGGGAGAAAATACCCTGCCAGCAGAGGCCAAGCTCGAGGCCCTGTTCTACGGTCTCGGCAGCGATGGCAGCGTGTCAGCCACCAAAAACAACATCAAAATCATCGGCAACTCGACCCCGTGGTTCTCGCAGGGCTATTTTGTCTATGACTCGAAGAAAGCGGGCGGCCTCACCGTCTCGCATCTGCGCGTCAGCGAAAAACCGATTCGTTCTTCGTATCTGATTTCGCAGGCTGATTTCGTCGGCTGCCACCAGCTACAGTTTATCGATAAATACCAGATGGCCGAGCGGCTGAAGCCCGGCGGTATTTTCCTGCTCAACACGCCGTACGGCGCCGATGAGGTCTGGTCTCGCTTGCCGCAGGAAGTCCAGGCCACTCTGAATCAGAAAAAAGCGCGTTTTTACGTGGTCAACGCGGCGAAAATCGCCCGCGAGTGCAGCCTCGGCGCGCGCATTAATACCGTGATGCAGATGGCGTTCTTCCATCTCACCCGCATCCTGCCGGGCGACAGCGCGCTGGCGGAACTGCAGGCGGCGATCGCCAAAAGCTACAGCAGCAAAGGCCAGGAGCTGGTGGAACGCAACTGGCAGGCGCTGGCCCTGGCCCGGGAATCGCTGGCGGAAGTGCCGCTCCAGCCAGTGAACGCCAGCAGTCCGAACCGCCCGCCGGTGGTCTCCGACGCCGCGCCGGATTTCGTCAAAACGGTCACCGCCGCGATGCTGGCCGGCCTCGGCGATGCGCTGCCGGTCTCCGCCCTGCCGCCGGACGGCACCTGGCCCATGGGCACCACGCGCTGGGAGAAACGCAACATCGCCGAAGAGATCCCCATCTGGAAGGAAGCGCTGTGTACCCAGTGCAACCACTGCGTCGCCGCCTGCCCGCACTCGGCGATCCGCGCCAAAGTGGTCGCGCCGGAAGAGATGGAGAACGCCCCTGCCAGTCTGCACTCGCTGGACGTCAAATCCCGCGATATGCGCGGACAAAAATACGTTCTGCAGGTCGCCCCGGAAGACTGCACCGGCTGCAACCTGTGCGTTGAAGTGTGCCCGGCGAAAGATCGCCAGAACCCGGAGATCAAGGCCATCAATATGATGTCGCGCCTGGAGCATGTGGAAGAGGAGAAGGTCAATTACGATTACTTCCTCAACCTGCCGGAAATCGACCGCACAAAACTGGAGCGGATAGATATTCGCACCTCGCAGCTGATCAGCCCGCTGTTTGAATACTCCGGCGCCTGCTCCGGCTGTGGCGAAACGCCGTATATCAAACTGCTGACCCAGCTGTATGGCGATCGGATGTTGATTGCCAATGCTACCGGCTGCTCCTCCATTTACGGCGGCAACCTGCCCTCGACGCCGTATACGACCGACGCCAACGGCCGCGGCCCGGCATGGGCCAACTCGCTGTTTGAGGATAACGCTGAATTCGGGCTCGGCTTCCGCTTAACCGTCGACCAGCACCGTCAGCGCGTGATGCGCCTGCTGAGCGAATTTGCCGACAAACTGCCGGCAGAGTTGAACGCGGCGCTGCATGCCGAGGCGACGCCGGAAGTACGCCGCGAACAGGTGGCGGCCCTGCGCCAGGCGCTGGCCGGCGTGGACGGCGCTGAAGAGCTGCTGACCGATGCTGACGCGCTGGTGGAGAAATCCGTCTGGCTGATCGGTGGCGACGGCTGGGCCTACGATATTGGCTTCGGCGGTCTGGATCATGTGCTGAGCCTGACGGAAAACGTCAACATTCTGGTGCTGGATACCCAGTGTTACTCCAACACCGGCGGCCAGGCGTCAAAAGCCACCCCGCTGGGGGCGGTCACTAAGTTTGGCGAACACGGTAAACGCAAGGCGCGCAAAGATCTGGGCGTCAGCATGATGATGTACGGTCATGTCTATGTGGCGCAGATTTCGCTGGGCGCGCAGCTGAACCAGACGGTGAAAGCGATTCAGGAAGCGGAAGCCTATCCGGGACCGTCGCTGATCATCGCCTACAGTCCTTGCGAAGAGCACGGCTACGATCTGGCGCTCAGCCACGATCAGATGCGTCAGCTGACCGCCACTGGATTCTGGCCGCTCTACCGCTTCGACCCGCGTCGGGCAGATGAAGGCAAGATCCCGCTGGCGCTAGATTCCCGTCCGCCATCAGACGCGCTGGCCGAGACGCTGCTTAATGAGCAACGTTTCCGCCGCCTGAACGCCCAGCAGCCTGAAGTGGCGGAGCAGCTATGGAAAGACGCCGCCGCCGATCTGCAGAAGCGCTATGACTTCCTCGCCCAGCTGGCTGGCAAAGCGGAGAAATCGCCAAGCGAAGGTTAACCGCCCCGTCACCTTTGTCCATAAAAAAAGCCCGAACACAACGTTCGGGCTTGTCGTTTTACCGATAAACAACATCATTCCGCAGAATGAGACGGCAACAATAAATTATTGGCATGACAATAAAGGCATATAACGCGCAAATAATACGTGATTAGCCCAGGCATGTATAATTTTTATTTTGTATATTATCTATAAATGCATTCAGCATAATTATCACCATTTCATTGGCATTATTTATTTTAGATTTTACTTATATCGTAACAATTGAGTCTTACCGGATCTCAGACCGCTCCTTTAGCATGAGTTCACTTCCCACCCGGAAGTTAAAACATAAAAACAGTTAAAGGAATTTCTTCATGAAAAGAAAAGTACTGGCCCTCGTTATTCCGGCTTTATTAGCCGCCGGTGCCGCGCATGCGGCGGAAATTTATAATAAAGACAGAAATAAATTAGATCTCTATGGCAAGGTAGACGGTCTGCACTATTTCTCCAGCGACTCGAAAAAAGACGGCGATCAAACTTATTTGCGTTTCGGCTTTAAAGGCGAAACCCAGATCAACGATATGCTTACCGGCTATGGTCAGTGGGAATATAACGTTCAGGCCAACAACACCGAGAGCTCCAGCGATCAGGCGTGGACCCGTCTGGCATTCGCGGGTATCAAAGTCGGCGATTACGGCTCCTTCGACTACGGTCGTAACTACGGCGTGCTGTACGACGTCGAAGGCTGGACCGATATGCTGCCGGAGTTCGGCGGCGACTCCTACACCTATGCGGATAACTTTATGGCAGGCCGCGCCAACGGCGTCGCGACCTACCGCAACAGCGATTTCTTTGGCCTGGTGGAGGGTCTGAACTTTGCCCTGCAGTATCAGGGTAAAAACGAAGGTCAGAACGCGCAGGATATCAACGTCGGCACCAATAACCGCAGCAGCGACAGCGATGTTCGCTTCGACAATGGCGATGGCTTCGGTCTCTCCACCTCTTATGACTTCGGCATGGGCATCAGCGCGGCAGCGGCCTACACCTCTTCTGACCGTACCAACGATCAGATGACCCAGACCAACGCCCGCGGCGATAAAGCCGAAGCCTGGACCGCCGGCCTGAAGTACGACGCCAACGATATCTACCTGGCGACCATGTACTCAGAAACCCGCAATATGACCCCGTACGGCAATGACGGCGTGGCCAATAAAACGCAAAACTTCGAAGTCACCGCGCAGTATCAGTTCGACTTCGGCCTGCGTCCGGCCATCTCCTACCTGCAGTCCAAAGGCAAAGATCTCTATAATAACGGCCGCTACGCCGATAAAGATCTGGTCAAATATATGGACGTTGGCGCTACCTATTACTTCAACCGTAATATGTCTACCTACGTTGATTACAAAATCAACCTGCTGGATGACAACGACAGCTTCTACAAAGACAACGGTATCTCTACCGACAACATCGTCGCCCTGGGCCTGGTTTACCAGTTCTGATGCGCCAGCCCGCCGGTTCCGGCGGGCTTCTTCCTCCCGCCGTACAGTAGATAAAACAAAACAATATATCCCGCTGGTTAAAATAGCCGTCCATTTAGTGATATAGTCGTGCTCAGTCAGTGCTTGCCCGAGGACGTCCACCATGCATCATCACCCAGTAAAATCATCCCGAATTATCTCTGTCGCCTACGATGACGCCTCCGCCACACTGGAAATCTATTTTTATCACCAGCCGCCGTTGCAATATACCGGCGTGCCACCGCGTATTTTCCGCGATTTTTTACAGGTGGTGTCAAAAGGACGATTTTATGACGGCGTGATCAAAGGGAAATTCCCCGAACGCAAGCCACGTTAATGTCAAAGTGTGACCACGGTCATGATACAAAACGTGCTCTAATGCCGTACAATGTGAGGGGATACTTAAACAGGAGGTTTTTATGAGCAGAATGATTCTTGTCCCTATCGATATCTCTGATAAAGAATTTACTGAACGCATTATCAGTCACGTTGAATCGGAAGCACGGATTGACGACGCCGAGGTCCATTTCCTCTCCGTGATCCCTTCCCTGCCCTATTATGCCTCACTGGGAATGGCTTACACCGCTGAACTGCCGGGTATGGATGAGCTGCGCGAAGGAACGGAAACGCAGCTTAAAGAGATCGCCAAACAATTTTCCATCCCGGAAGATCGGATGCATTTTCACGTCGCCGAAGGGTTGCCAAAAGATAAGATCCTCGCGCTGGCCAAGTCGCTACCCGCCGACCTGGTGATCATCGCGTCGCACCGGCCAGATATCACCACCTATCTGCTGGGCTCCAACGCCGCCGCGGTGGTCCGCCACGCCGAGTGCTCAGTCCTGGTGGTGCGTTAACGCCACAGCCCGCCGCCCGGCGGGCTTTTTATTTCCGCTTACACCGCCTCCGCCTGCCTGCCCGCAGCGGAAAGTGCCGGAAAGATGCTGACATTCCGCGCCTGAATCCGTACCATACACGCCACGGTTGTCTGTCAGACCTCATTAATTGCTACGCGCCAGCGCCACGTTGTCCAGGCTGGCAGAACGCGTGCTCTTCTGATGCCACACTATGAATTGAGCCACTATTACATGCTGCAAAACCAAGAAATCAGTAAAAAAGAAAAGTACAACATCGATAAGCTGCAGAAACGTCTGCGCCGCAACGTCGGTGAGGCGATTGCCGACTTCAATATGATTGAAGAGGGCGACCGCATTATGGTTTGTCTTTCTGGCGGCAAGGACAGCTATACCATGCTGGAGATCCTGCGTAATCTGCAGAAAAGCGCGCCCATCTCCTTCTCGCTGGTGGCGGTGAACCTCGATCAGAAACAGCCTGGGTTCCCGGAGCATATTCTGCCGGCGTATCTTGAGCAGCTGGGCGTGGAATACAAGATTGTCGAAGAGAATACCTACGGCATCGTCAAAGAGAAGATCCCGGAAGGGAAAACCACCTGCTCGCTGTGCTCTCGCCTGCGTCGCGGTATCCTCTACCGTACCGCCACCGAGCTCGGGGCGACCAAGATCGCCCTCGGCCATCATCGCGATGACATCCTGCAGACGCTGTTCCTGAATATGTTCTACGGCGGAAAAATGAAAGGGATGCCGCCGAAGCTAATGAGCGACGACGGCAAACACATCGTCATCCGCCCGCTGGCGTACTGCCGCGAAAAGGACATCGAGCGCTTCTCCCAGGCCAAAGGCTTCCCGATTATTCCGTGCAACCTGTGCGGTTCGCAGCCAAATCTGCAGCGTCAGGTGATCGCCGATATGCTCCGCGACTGGGATAAGCGTTATCCTGGGCGCATTGAAACCATGTTCAGCGCGATGCAGAACGTGGTGCCTTCACATCTGAGCGATGTCAATCTGTTTGATTTTAAAGGCATCACCCACGGCTCCGAGGTGGTGGACGGTGGCGATCTGGCGTTTGACCGGGAGGATATTCCCCTGCAGCCCGCCGGCTGGCAGCCGGAAGAAGAAGACGCTCGTCTCGATGAACTGCGTCTGAACGTGGTGGAAGTGAAGTAACCCTCACGCGTCTCAGGCAGCCGCCTGAGACGCACTAACCTGCCCTTACTTCAGCAGTCGAACGCGGCAGGCTTTGCCCTTAATCTTGCCATTTTGTAACTGCTTATACGCCTTCTGCGCCATATTCTGGCGGATCGCCACATAGACATGAGCCGGATGGACGGTAATTTTGCCGATATCGGCACCGTCAAAACCCATATCCCCGGTCAGGGCTCCCAGCACATCTCCCGGGCGCATTTTCGCCTTTTTACCGCCGTCAATACACAGCGTGGCCATCTCCGCCGTCAGCGGTGCGATGGTGTTGCCCTTCGGCGCCGGCAGCCAGTTCAGGGAGAGCTGCAGCATGTCGGCCAGGATCGTGGCGCGCTGCGCCTCTTCCGGCGCACAGAAGCTGATGGCCAGCCCTTGTTCGCCGGCGCGGGCGGTACGGCCGATGCGGTGAACATGCACCTCCGGATCCCAGGCCAGCTCGAAGTTCACCACCAGCGCGAGGGATTTGATGTCGAGGCCGCGGGCGGCGACGTCGGTCGCCACCAGAACCCGGACGCTGCCGTTGGCGAAGCGCACCAGCGTCTGATCGCGGTCGCGCTGCTCGAGATCACCATGCAGGGACAAGGCGCTCTGCCCGGCGGCGTTGAGCGCATCGCAGACCGCCTGGCAATCGCGTTTGGTGTTGCAGAACACCACACAGGATGCGGGTTGATGCTGGCTGAGCAGGCGCTGCAGCAGGGCAATCTTACCGTGGCGGGAAACTTCAAAGAACTGCTGCTCAATCGCCGGGAGCGCATCGACAGTGTCGATCTCAATTGTCTGCGGATTGCGCTGTACCCGGCCGCTGATCGCCGCGATTGCCGCGGGCCAGGTGGCGGAAAACAGCAGGGTCTGCCGGTCAGCCGGCGCGAAGCGGATCACCTCGTCGATGGCGTCGCTGAAGCCCATATCGAGCATGCGGTCCGCTTCATCCATCACCAGGGTCTGCAACGCGTCAAGGGAGACCGTCCCCTTCTGCAGATGATCGAGCAGACGGCCCGGGGTGGCGACGATGATATGCGGGGCGTGCTGGAGTGAATCTCGCTGGGCGCCAAAGGGCTGCCCGCCGCAGAGCATCAGAATCTTGATGTTCGGCAGGCAGCGCGCCAGGCGACGCAGCTCACCGGCAACCTGATCGGCCAGCTCGCGGGTCGGACACAACACCAGCGACTGGGTCTCAAAGCGCGCCGGATCGATATGCTGCAGCAGACCCAGCCCGAATGCGGCCGTTTTTCCGCTGCCGGTTTTTGCCTGCACGCGCACATCTTTCCCCGCAAGGATCGCCGGCAGGGCGGCGGCCTGAACCGGGGTCATCGACAGATAACCCAGCTCATTAAGGTTGGCTAATTGGGCGGCAGGTAAAACAGTCAGGGTAGAAAAAGCGGTCACAATGTATTCTCGTATTAAAGGACGGACAATCTGCAGGCGCGTATCCTCGCAGATCTCCGCGCCTGATGCGACAATTTAATCGGCTCTTCGTCAGGCGGCGGATCGGGCTGCGGCTGCGGACGCGGTCGTGGGTCGGGTAAAGGAGCCGGATCGTTCGGCTCGGGTGAGATGGGGATAGACTGGGCTGTCAGCCCTGAAGCGTAATGCATAGAGGCCTCCCGGAGAGTAATACGGGCGTACCCGCAGGCTTAACGGCCTGAAGACCGTCGGGTGTCTTAGTAAGCGTAGAAGCTGGTCCGGAGAGCGCAAAAAAAAAGCCGACTCAACAAAGTCGGCGTCGTACGAATCAATTGTGCTATGCAGTAATTCAAAAAAGGAAGTAAGACAATATGGAGCGCAACGCCCATCGCTTGACGTTGCATTCACCTGCGAGAGAGATATTGCCCTGAATAGGTAGGTGGTTTATTGATTTCGCTCAAACATTGCCGGGTTTTCCCGGCAATGCGGCCGCTAAAAGGCGATTCTTTACAACCATTTACTGCGATGTAACCACCACGCAACACCACCGATGACAACAACTAACATCAGGCAGAAGAGGCTAAACCCCAGATGCCAGCTGTTTCCCGGGATCCCGCCAAGGTTGACGCCGAAAAGGCCGGTTAAAAAGGTGCTGGGCAGAAACACCATCGCCATCAACGACATTGTATAAGTCCGCCGCGCCAGCGACTCCTGCATAATCTGGGCGATCTCGTCGCTCATGATCGCCGTCCGGGCGATACAGCTGTCGATCTCATCCAGACCGCGCCCCAGCCGCTCAGCGATATCCTGCATCCGCCGCCGCTGATCGTCACTCATCCACGGCAGCCGCTCGCTGGCCAGTCGGGCGTAAACGTCGCGCTGCGGCGCCATATAACGGCGCATCACAATCAGTTGCTTACGCAGCAGCGCGAGAAAACCGCGCGGTGGCACCTGTTGGTCAAGCAGGTCATCTTCCAGGTCGATAATGCGGTCGTGCAGCTGTTCGATAAACTCGCTGGCATGATCGGTCAGCGCATCGCAGACTTCCACCAGCCAGCTGCCGCCGTCCGTCGGGCCATTGCCCTCCTTCAGGTCACCCAGCACATCGTCCAGCGCCAGCACCTTGCGCTGACGGGTGGAGACGATCAGCCGCTCGTCCATATACAGACGCATCGCCACCAGCTGGTCGGGACGCTCATCGGTACTGCCGTTAATGCAGCGCAGGGTGATCAGCGCCCCGTCGCCGATCCGCGTCACCCGTGGCCGGGTGCTCTCCCCCGCCAGGGCCTCACGCACGTTGTTGGGCAGCAACGGGGTGGCCGCCAGCCAGTCGGCGCTGTCGCTGTGGGTATAATTCAGATGCAGCCAGCAGGGCTTGTCTTTGTCGATAATATCGTTATCGGTGAGCGGCTTCACGCCCCCCTGCCCGTCGAGCACCCACGCGAAGATCGCGTCCGGTATTTGCAACTCCGAGCCTTTAATCGCGTCCACTCAACCTCCGTTAATCCATACCTGTCACATTGCGCGCACTCTCTATAAGGTACGCGAAAGCGCGCTTTTTCGCTTTTTATTGCCCGGTAAGTAGGGCTAATAGCTTCATTAAAAAGCGCTTTCGCCCCGGGTCGCGCTGCACTCCTCATTTAACGTTAAAGCGTAGTGAAATCAAGTTCTTCCCGTTTTGCCGATCTCAATGCGTCTTTTTGCGGTTTATTTTGCCACTCATTGCTGTATTATGCTGTTTATTGCGTTAATTTGCGGAGTCGCTTGCCATGCATAAGCTCGCCAGACAAAAACACATCCTCGACAGGCTGAGTGAAAACGGCCAGCTAAGCATCAGCGAACTGGTCGAAGAGCTACAGGTCTCCGCCGATACCATTCGCCGGGATCTGAGCGAGCTGGAAAAACAGGGTGTCCTGCAGAAAAGCCACGGCGGCGCCATCGCTCTTAACGTCCCGGCGATGACCCGCCAGGGTCGAAACGCCCTGCTCCCCCAGACCAAGCAGCGCCTGGGTCAGCAGGTCGCCGCGCGCATCCCCCTCGGCTCGACGCTGTTTCTCGACGCCGGAAGCACGGTGCTGGCGGTCGCCGCTCAGCTTAAAGGGCCGATGACCGTGATCACGCCTTCGCTGGATATCGCCCAGCTGTTTAGCGACCGTACCGATATCCAGCTGATCCTGCTTGGCGGCCAGTGGGACAGTGAACAGCGGCTGTTCGCCGGCAGCGCTACGCTGTCGCTGGTCGCTCGCTACCGGGCCGACATCGCCATTCTCGGCGCCTGCGCGCTTCATGCCGGGCTGGGGCTGAGCGCCAGCCAGGAGGCCGATGCTGACGTGAAGCGCGCCATGCTGGCCGCCAGCGCAGAGCACTGGCTGGTGGCAGACCATACCAAAGTCAACCATTGCGAGCCGTGGCTGGTGGCCGGGCTCAGCGATATTCACCATCTTTTTCTTGATCGTCCCTGGGCTGAGCTGGGGGATGACCCCGCCCTCTCTGTACACATTGCTGACGCTTAACCGCGTGGAGAACCTGATGAGTAACAACACAATAAATATCGCCCTGATTGGCTATGGCTTCGTCGGTAAGACCTTCCACGCGCCGCTTATCCGTTCAGTGCCGGGTCTGAATCTGGCGTTCGTCGCCTCGCGCGATGAAGAGAAAGTCAAACGCGACCTGCCGGATGTCACGGTCATCGCCTCCCCGGAGGCAGCGGTTCAGCATCCGGATGTCGATCTGGTGGTCATCGCCTCCCCCAACGCCACCCACGCGCCGCTGGCCCGCCTGGCGCTGAACGCCGGCAAGCATGTGGTGGTGGACAAACCTTTTACCCTCGATATGCAGGAAGCCCGGGAGCTGATCGCCCTGGCTGAGGAGAGACAGCGCCTGCTCTCCGTCTTCCATAACCGCCGCTGGGACAGCGACTACCTGGGGATCCGTCAGGTCATTGAGCAGGGCGCCATCGGCACGGTGAAACACTTCGAGTCGCATTTTGACCGCTTCCGTCCGGAAGTCCGCGTCCGCTGGCGTGAGCAGAACGTCCCGGGCAGTGGTTTATGGTTCGATCTGGGGCCCCACCTGATCGACCAGGCGCTGCAGCTGTTTGGTTTGCCGCAGTCGGTACAAGGCAATATCGCCACCCTGCGCAACGGCGCGGAGATCAACGACTGGGCGCATGTGGTATTAAACTACCCGGCGCATAAAGCGATCCTGCACTGCAGCATGCTGGTCGCGGGCGGCTCCTCGCGCTTCACCGTGCACGGCGATAAAGGCAGCGTGATCAAAGCGCGGGCCGACCAGCAGGAGAGCCAGTTGCTGGCGGGCGTGGAGCCGGGAAGTGCCGGCTGGGGTCAGGATGATGACAAGCTGGTGATCTATGACGCCTCGCTGCAGACCCACTCTCAGGCCACCCCGCAGGGCGATCAGCGCCAGTACTATATGCAGATCCGCGACGCGCTGAACGGTCAGATCGCCAATCCGGTGCCGCCGATTGAAGCGCTGGCGGTAATGGCCGTTCTGGAAGCGGCGGTGCGCGCTGCAGAAAGCGGCATGGTGCAGACCCTGGACCTGACCGACGACGAGCGCCACGCGCTGCGCTAATCCTGCCTGCTCTCCGGTTATCTGCGCATCCCGCAGGTAACCGGTTCTTCCAATCCACTTCAGAAAAAATCACTACTCGTCCGCAATCTAACCATCCTTTATCCTGCTTTATAGCGCAAAGCACCGCTGGAAATTTCAGCCAATTGGGAGGAGGATAGAGAGCAGTTCGATCGTGATGAGAAAAGGGTTGCTGACGCTGTGGACGCCGCGACCGCATTAATGGACAGGAGAAGCTCATGTATTACACGTTAGGAGATACCACTCTCCATTTTTATCGCTATCAGTGCAAATTTTACGTCGCCCACTGGGACGGGGGTAACGTGATGGACGACAAATTTAAACCATTTATCGAACAGATCACTGAGAAGACCGGGCTGGATGCAAAACGCGTCGAGACCGCCGCGCGCGATTATTTTACCAACGTGGATTAACATGCCGACTGGCGCTGTAGGGCGTGGATTCAGGCTGGTGCGATGAACGCGCATGCTAACCCACGCTTTCGCCGCCAGGTGTTTCTCTCCTGGCGGCTTCCCTTCCCCGTCGGCCTTAAACCGTGGACAGTTTGGCCAGAATGGCGGCGAAGGCGTCATTAACGTTATCGCCGGCGAGCAGTTTTTTACGCAACGTGAAGCTTCTGCCGCTGGAACGGATCCGTAGCCGAACTTTCGCATCATTGTTCCCGCGCTCAGCCAGCACAACGTCACCTAACGGAATAACGTAGGTATCGGCATAGAGCCCCGGTGTAAATATCATCGACTCGCCGCTCACGCCAATCACCACCCGATTCTGCAGACGATAGCCATTGCACAGCGCAACAATGCCGGCGGCAATAAATACCCCACCAATACCCATGCCAATCATTAAGATAATAATGCCGACGATGAGCGCCAGCGCCCCCTGCGGATAAAAACCGGATGCATTAAAGGTTAATAGCTGGTGATTATCGTCGCGGCCCATCGCCCCGGTTGTTGACCACCACGGGGTAAAACCGGCGTTAATCCGCGTTTGAAAGCTGAACATACAGCCAACCAGAAAGATCATGCTGGCGGGCACCATCACGATACCGCCAATAAACGCCAGCACGATGGCCAGATAAGGATAGCGGCCCGACAACATAATACTGACGGCCTGAACCACCACGGCGATAAACAGAGCGAGCACCAGCCAGGACCACATGCTGTCCGCCCGATGATGAAAGTTCAGCTGTCCATCATCGAGTAATAAATTTCGCGCGACAAAACAGATAATAATATTGACGAACAGGCCTATCCAGACCAGTTTATGAACATGCTTCATCCCATACTCCATTATGTATTTTACTATTCCATTCGGTGGCATTATAAAATAAACCTGAATGCCGTCGGGATATTACCAAAGCGCCACGCAAGATCAATAAAAAGCATGTTCATGTCATCTATTCCCAGATTAACATGTCCGGTTATCATTTATAGGAATTATAAAATCCACTAGAAGTATTGACGTTATTTTCACGATGAGAATATCACCCTGCCGCCCGGCAGGGTGTTGGCGATTAACCTTCTTTCATCGCCACCAGCGCCGGGGCGCTTTTCTTCCGCAGCAGATAGCCTGCGGCGAGGATCAGCAGCCATACCGGGATCAGGCAGACGGAGATGCGGATGTCGGGAGTCAGATACATCACCACGAGGATCCCGGCGAGAAACAGCAGGCACAGCCAGTTAGTCAGGGGATAGCCGAGGCTTTGGAAGGCCGTTACCTTCCCGACCCGCTGCATAGCGCGACGAAACTTAAGATGGGTGATGCAGATCATCGCCCAGTTAATCACCAGGGCCGCCACCACCAGCGCCATCAGCAGGCCAAACGCTTTACCAGGCATCACATAGTTAATCACCACGCAAAGCGCCGTGGCGACGGCAGATACCGCCAGCGCGGTCAACGGGATCCCCCGGCGGTTAACCCGCAGCAGCGCCCGCGGAGCATTGCCCTGCTGAGCCAGGCCGAACAGCATCCGGCTGTTGCAGTACACACAGCTGTTGTAGACCGACAGCGCGGCGGTGAGCACCACCAGATTGAGAGCGTTGGCCACAATATTGCTGTCAATGGCATGAAAGATCAGCACAAAGGGGCTACCCCCCTCCACGACGTTACGCCAGGGATAGAGTGACAGCAGGACCGCCAGCGAACCCACATAAAACAGCAGAATGCGATAGATCACCTGGTTGGTGGCTTTAGGAATGGTTTTATGCGGTTCGTCGGCTTCCGCCGCGGTGATCCCCACCAGCTCAAGCCCGCCGAAGGAGAACATGATTACCGCCATCGCCATCACTAAGCCCGTGATACCGTTAGGGAAAAATCCCCCGTCCTGCCACAGGTTGGCCACCGTCGCCGCCGGGCCGCCGTGGCCGCTAAATAACAGATAGCTGCCAAAGGCGATCATGCTGATGATGGCGGCCACTTTGACAATCGAGAACCAAAACTCCAGCTCGCCATACACTTTGACATTCGTCAGGTTGATGGCGTTGATCGCCACGAAGAAGATCGCCGCCGACAGCCAGGCGGGTACTTCCGGCCACCAGTACTGAATATAGATCCCCACCGCCGTCAGCTCCGCCATGCTCACCAGCACATACAACACCCAGTAATTCCAGCCGGACATAAACCCGGCGAAAGGCCCCCAGTAGCGGTTGGCGAAATGGCTGAACGACCCCGCCACCGGCTCCTCTACCACCATCTCGCCAAGTTGTCGCATGATGAAGAAGGCGATCGCTCCGGCGATGGCGTAGCCCAGCAGGACCGAGGGGCCTGCCATACGGATCGTCTGCGCGATACCTAAAAACAGTCCGGTGCCGACCGCGCCCCCGAGGGCGATCAACTGGATGTGGCGGTTTTTTAACCCACGTTTTAACTGATGCTCTTGCTGCGTTGTCATCTCTGACCTGCCCCTGTCTGTAAAAAAGTCACCTTCGGCGATAGCAACTTTTAGGCCAGGGCGCAGCATCCCGCCATAAGAGCAAGAGCAATATATTGAATTTTATTAAAATATTATTTATCCGTCTGCTCTGGGGCGTGAGTCATGCGCCGCCAGGCCAAACATAACGCGCAATAAACCGCCTGAAATCGCACAGTTCATGAGAAAAATAGCCTCCTCATGCATAAAGCTGACCCGTTTTGGTGCGCCGGCGTCGCCGCCCTGTCGTCAGACTTCACGGCGGGCAAAAAGCTGTTAGGCTGTTAACCACTCTGACGTTCCACTAGTGGCCACCATGTACAACATCGACGACTATGATTTGAAAATTCTCACCCTGCTGCAGGCCAATGGCCGTTTGACCAATCAGGAACTGAGCGATCTCATCGGCCTGTCCGCCTCCCAGTGTTCACGGCGCCGCATCGCCCTTGAACAGGCGCAGCTTATCCTCGGCTATCATGCGCGGCTGGCGCCGGATGCTGCCGGGCAGGAAATGCTGGGCCTGATAGAAGTGCGCTTGCTGAATCACACCCCACAATGCGTGGAGAGCTTTCACCAGATGCTCAGTGAAGTGGACGCCATCCTGGACGCCTGGAAAACCACCGGCGACGCCGATTATCTGCTGCGGGTGACGGTCCCGGACCTGCCCGGTCTGAGCCATTTGATCAGCCATATTCTGGCGCAAAACAAAGGGGTCGCCCACCTGAAAACCGCGGTGATACTCAACCGCCTTAAAGAGAATGGCCAGCTGATGCCGGGCCCGGATCCGCTGCGCTGAATCAGGGCATGATGCCCTGCGCTGGTGCAAACGCAGGGTTAGTCAATGCACCACAGCGTGATAATTTGCACGGTTTGCGCAATGTAATGCAGAAAATCGCATGAGTCGTGCAATTTTCTCTTTTTGGCATAACAATACGTTAGGCTGAATAGCGCCTGTTTTTTCCGCAAACGATCGCCCGGCCCCCTCCTCTGGTGCGATTTTTGCAAACAAGGACTTATCCTGGTTAACGAAAAGATAGTGCTTATTTATGGATAATATCCTTTCCCCCGAAAAACTGACCCACACCTGGCTGGAGGATACCCTGGCGCTGCTGTTCGGCACGCTGATGATCTCCTTTGGCATTATTTTATTTCGCCAGGCCGGCGCCCTGACCGGCGGAACGGCAGGTATGGCCTTTCTGATCCACTATGCCACCCACCTGCCGTTTGGCGTGGTCTTCTTCGTCATTAACCTGCCTTTCTATTGGCTCTCCGTCCGGCGGATGGGCGCCGCCTTCACGCTGAAAACCTTCTGCGCGGTCGGACTGGTGTCCCTGTTCTCTGACCTGCACGGTTACTTTATCCATGTCGATCGCCTGAACCCCTATTACGCCACTCTCTTCGGCAACATCATGGTCGGCATTGGCTTTGTGGTGCTGTTTCGCCATAAAGCGAGCCTCGGCGGCGTTAATATTCTGGCCCTCTATCTGCAGGACAAAAGTGGCATCCGCGCCGGTAAATTCCAGATGGTGGTTGACGCCTGCATCGTCACCGCCTCGCTGTGGGTAGTGAGCTTGCCGATGCTGCTGGTCTCTATCCTCGGCGCCGTAGTTTTGAATTCGATTATCGCCATGAACCACCGTCCCGGACGCTACGCGGTGTAATGGCTTCACCTTTGACGGTCATTTCAGGAGTAACCACTGTGTTTCAGAACGTTGACGCCTATGCGGGCGATCCTATCCTGTCGCTGATGGAAGCCTTTCAACAGGATCCCCGGGCAGACAAAGTTAACCTCAGCATCGGGCTGTACTATAACGAGCAGGCCATTATTCCCCAGCTGGAGGCGGTCCGTCAGGCCGCTGACCGGCTGCAGAGTCAGCAGCAAAAGGCCAGCCTTTATCTGCCGATGGAGGGGCTGGCGCCCTATCGCCGTGCGGTCCAGACCCTGCTGTTTGGCGACAATCATCCGGCGTTGCGTGCCGGACGCATCGCCACCATCCAGACGCTGGGGGGCTCCGGCGCGCTGAAGGTGGGCGCTGATTTCCTCAAGCGCTACTTCCCCGACTCCGCGGTCTGGGTCAGCGATCCAACCTGGGAGAACCACGTTGCCATCTTTGCCGTCGCCGGCTTTGAGGTACATACCTATCCCTGGTTCGACAGCGCCACCCGCGGGGTGAATTTCCCCGCTATGCTCGCCGCCCTCCAGCAACTGCCGCCGCGCAGCATTGTGCTGCTTCACCCTTGCTGCCATAACCCGACGGGGGCCGATCTCACCCGCGAGCAGTGGGATCGCGTGATTGAGGTGCTGATCGGCAGGGAGCTGATCCCATTCCTTGATATCGCCTACCAGGGCTTCGGCCGCGGACTGGACGAGGATGCCTATGCCATTCGCGCCATCGCCAGCGCCGGGCTGACGGCGCTGGTCAGCAACTCGTTTTCCAAGATATTTTCGCTGTATGGCGAGCGGGTTGGCGGCCTGTCAGTGGTCTGCGACAATGCCGATATCGCCGGGCGCGTGCTGGGTCAGCTGAAAGCCACCGTGCGGCGCAACTACTCCAGCCCGCCGGGGTTTGGCGCCCAGGTAGTATCGCAGGTGCTCAACGCTCCCGCGCTGAACGCCTTGTGGCAGGAAGAAGTGGAAGCCATGCGCACCCGCATCAGCGCCATGCGCGTCGCGCTGGTGACGGCCCTGCAGGCCGCCCAGCCGGAGGGTGATTTTTCCTATCTGCTGACCCAGCGCGGCATGTTCAGTTATACCGGCTTTAGCACCCGGCAGGTGGACATCCTGCGTGAAGAGTACGGCATTTACCTGATCGCCAGCGGTCGGGTCTGCGTGGCCGGGCTCAACCACGGTAATATTGCGCGAGTCGCCCATGCCTTTGCCGCGGTCTCCACGCGCTAAGCCGCTGTCCCGCGAACCGCGGTTACCCCGCGGCGGGACGACGGTTATTCGCGACGCAGTCGGCGAGCCAGGCGGGTGCCCAGCGTCTGAATGAGCTGGACAATCACAATCAGCACCAGGGCGGTGGTGAGGGTGGCAAAGGCGTCGAAGCGCTGATAGCCATAGGTGATCGCCAGGTCGCCAATACCGCCGCCGCCCACCGTTCCTGCCATGGCGGTCGCACCAAGCAGGCCGATGGTCGCCGTGGTAAGGGCCAGAATCAGCGACGCTGCCGCCTCCGGCAGCATAAAATGCCAGACCGTCTGCAGGGGGGTTGCGCCCATCGCATCCGCGGCTTCGAGGATCCCCTCATCCACCTCCAGCAGTGAGCTCTCCACCAGCCGGGCAATGTAGGGGGCGACAAAAACGATCAGCGGCACGATGGCCCCCGCGGTGCCGATAGTGGTGCCCACCAGCAGTCGGGTAAAGGGCAGGATCACAATCAGCAAAATGATAAACGGCAGCGAACGCAGCACGTTAATCAGCGGATTCAGCGCCTGATGCACCACCGGGTTGGCCACGATGCCGCCGGGACGGCAAACCACCAGCACAATCCCTAACGGTACGCCGATCAGCGCGCCAAAGCCCAGCGAGACGGCGACCATAATCAGCGTGTCATGCAGCGCCAGCAGAAACTGATCGCCGGTAATGGCGGTATCAATAAGATCAAACATGGGTGATTTTCACTCCTGCATCGGCCAGATGGGTGATGGCGCGGTCGGTTTCGTCAGGCTCGCCGAGGAGTTGCACAATCATAAATCCCAGAATCCGGCCCTGAACTTCAGACATGCTGGCAAACAGGATATTCACCTCGACAGCATACTCGCGGATCAGGTGGTTAATGATCGGCTGCTGCGCCGTCGCGCCGATAAATTCGAGGCGTATAGCCCGGGCGCCGTTATCGCGCTGCAGGAGCGACGCCACCCGCTGCGGCAGACGATCGTGCACCACCGACTGCACGAAACTGGCCGTTACCGGATGCTGCGGCTGGGCAAAGAGGTCGAAAACCGTCCCCTGCTCAACGATACGGCCCGCCTGCATCACCGCCACCTTGTGACAGATTTTCTGGATCACCGACATCTCATGGGTGATCAGTACGATGGTGATGCCATAGCGGCGATTAATCTCCTGCAAGAGCAGTAAGATCTGCACCGTGGTGTGGGGATCGAGCGCCGAGGTGGCTTCATCGCACAGCAGCACCGACGGGTTGGTGGCCAGCGCCCGGGCAATACCGACCCGCTGCTTTTGTCCACCCGACAGCTCATTAGGGTAGCTGTGGATTTTGTCGCTCAGATCGACGAACGCCAGCAGTTCCGCCACCCGCGCCTGGATAAAGGCCTTGTCGCGGCCTTGTAAAATCAGCGGGATGGCGATGTTATGGAAAACGGTTTTCGAATTCAGCAGATTAAAATTCTGAAAGATCATGCCGATATCTTTTTTGATGGCCTGCAGGCGCTGGCCGCTGCAGGCCTGTAGCGGCTCGCCGTTTAACAGCACCTCGCCCTCGCCAGGCGTTTCCAGACGATTAATCAGCCGTAATAAGGTGCTTTTTCCTGCCCCGCTGTAGCCAATAATGCCGAAAATATCGCCTCGTTCAATGCTGAGATTAATATCCTGCAAGGCCAGAACCGGATGTCCTTTCCTGAAAAAGCTTTTACTGACGTGGCGAAACTCTATCATCGCGTTATTCATTTTAAATAATCAGGAAGCAGGTAACCATCATACTGTGGATGGCTGAGAATATATTTTTTGAAATCGGCAGAGTGGTAGCCATCGATAATATCTTTGGCAAACTGCGCCTTCTGATTTTTACCGGCGACGGTCACAACATTAATAAAATGGCTGGTGGCTGCCTCCAGCTTTAATGCCGAGGTCAGGGACATACCGCTGGAGACGGCGAAATTGCCCTGAATCAGGCCATAGTCGACGTCCGGCAGAGCGCGAACCTGCTGGGCATTATCCATCTCTTTGAGGACAATTTTGTAGGGATTATCAACGATATTGCGCTGCGAAAAGGTGGCGGGGTCGCTGTCCGGTTTGACCTTCACCCAGCCCAGGCTCTGCAGCACCAGCACCGCGCGATATTCGTTTGACGGCTGGTTCGGTACCGACACGACGGTCCCTGCCGCCGGAGTGCCCAGGGTGGTCAGTTTACCGCCGTACAGCCCCATCGGCGGCGTGGGGACCTGCACAATGCCCACGTTATCAATCCCCAGCCGCTCATTGATCGCTTTCAGATATACCGGATGCTGCATAATATTCGCTTCGATATCCCCGCGGGCTACCGCGTCATTCACCTGAATACCGTCGCTGAAATCCTTATATTCGATTTTATAGCCTTTACTCAATAAATAGGGCGCAACGCCTTTCTCAAATTGTTCTTTGTACGGCCCGGGGTTAAAGCCGACGCGAATAAGATGTTCGTCGGCGGCGGCATAAAAAGAGGTGGCCGACAACAGGGCGAGAGTCACCCCGAGCGCAACTGACTTGTTCATAAGGTATTTTCCTGGAAGGTTGGCGATATTGAGCGATTAAATCACAGCCGACTGTGGGTTGTAAGCCAGAACGCCGGATTTCCTTTTGCTAATTCCTCATTAACTTTTGCTATATCGACATATCCTAAAAACAAGAATCCTTTGCGTTTTTTGTTATTTAGCCAGGCGCAATAAATCCCCTAAAGATGGCTAATTATTCGTGACTTAAACCGGGAATGTTATGCCTGATTTTACTGCTTCGCCGCTGGTGGACGCGCTGGAAGAGAATCTGTTCAGCTTGCTGGAAAAACTGGCCGCGGAGGTCAACACCGAAGCGCTGCCGCTGATCGATCTTTCCAGCGGCAGTCCGGATCAACCCACTCCGCCGGAAGTGATTGACTCGCTGCAGAGCGCCATTCATCGTCGTGAAAACCATGGCTACCCGTCGTTCTGGGGCAAACCGCAGGTCCGCGAGGCGATCGCCCAGTTCTATCGCCGGCAATATGATGTGGAACTCGATCCGCACAGCGAAGTCGCCGTGTTTCAGGGTTCGCATATCGGCATTGGCGGCATCCCGCGGGCGCTGCTCAGCCCCGGTCAATATCTGATCTCCACCGATCCCTGCTATCCGATTTACCGCTCGGCGGCGCTGCAGTCCCAGGCAACGTTTTATGGCCTGCCGCTCAGGGCGGAGAACCATTTCCTGCCGGATTTTAACGACCTCCCCCGGGAGGTGGCTGACAAGGCCGGGCTGGTGGTGCTTAACTACCCGCATAATCCAACCGGCGCCCTCGCCACGCCGGCGCTGTTCGCCAGCGCTCTGCAATTTGCCCGTCGTCACCAGGTGCCGATCCTCCATGATTTTGCCTATGCGGCCATCGGCAGCGCGGCCAGCGATGCGCCGCTGAGCCTCTTCTCCCAGCCCGACGCCAAAGCATGGGGAGTGGAAACCTATACTTTTTCCAAGACCTTTAATATGGCCGGCTGGCGCTTCGGCTTCGCGGTCGGCAACGCCTCGATTATCCGGGCGTTTAAAAAGCTGCACACCCATAGCTACAGCACGGTGTTTGGCGCGATTCAGGATGCGGCGATCGCCGCGCTCAACCTGCCGGCCGAACGGATTGCGCAGCTGACGGCGGTCTATCATCAACGTCGGGAGTGGGTTCTGCGTCGACTGGCTGCGCTGCGCTGGCCGGCGCGTGACGCACAAGGCACTTTCTTCCTCTGGCTTGGCGTGCCGCCCGGCTACCGTTCGCAGGAGTTTGCCCGCCTGCTGCTGCAGGAAGCGCATATTCTGGTGGCGCCGGGCACGGGTTTTGGCGCAGGGGGAGAAGGATTTATTCGCATCAGCCTGACCGCAGGGGACGAGGCGCTGAGCAACGCGCTGGACCGTCTTGCCCGGCTGGCGCTGTTTTAGTCCGCCGCAGGGAGAAGCAAAAACGCAACCCTGGCCGTCGGGGATTACCCGGCTGACGAGTCCATCACCGACAGCACGATTTTGCCCTCAAGATGCCCCTGCGCCGCTCGCTCATGCGCCATCTGCGCCTGCGCAAGGGGGAAAACGCTGTCAATTGCAATCCGGATGACCCCGGCGTCCAGCAGGTCGGCAAGCCGGGCGAGCTGCGCGCCGCTGGAGCGTACCTGGGTGGTGGAGACCGTCACTCCGCGCTGTCGCGCCTCTTCCGCCCCGGCAAAGCCGAGCGGAAAGATCGGGTACAGCGCGCCGCCGGGTCGCAGGGTACGCAAAAAACGGCCGCTGGCCGGCCCGCCCGGCGTATCAATGACCAGGTCCAGGTCACGCACCGTCTCCTCCACTGCGGTGATTGTATAGTCGATAACGCTATCCGCGCCGAGCTGACGTAAAAAGGCTTCATGGCGGCCCGCGGCGGCGGCAATCACCTCGGCGCCCTGCCACTTCGCCAGCTGCACGGCGAAATGACCGACTCCCCCTGCCGCGCCGTTGACCAGGACGCGTTTACCCGCCAGCGGCACCGGCCGATGCGGCCCCGGCTGCAGCGGATTCGCCACCTCATGCCCGGGATCGATCATGAACTGCCAGGCGGTCAGGAGCGACATCGGCACCGCGGCAGCCTGCTGATGGCTCAGGGTTAGGGGTTTGCGAGCGAGGTCGCTGACCGGCACGCTAACGTACTCGGCGTAAGCGCGGCTGCCCCCTGCCGCCCCTTCGGGAAAACGCGCCATAGCATACACTTCGTCGCCGACCGCCACCTCCCGGACGTCATCCGCCCGCGCCACCACCACCCCGGAGAGATCGGTCCCGAGGATCAAGGGAAAGCGGACCTCGGGCCGCCACTCCGGGGGCAGCTGTTGATAGCCATCGCGCAGATAGCTGTCCGGCGGGTTCACGCCCACCGCGTGCACCTGTACCAGTACTTCACCGGCCTGCAGGACCGGCATGGGCGCATCCTCATAGCTCAGGACTTCCGGCCCGCCAAAGGCGTGCTGTTGAACAGCCTTCATCATCTGCGTCGACATCGCTTTCTCCTCATATGGAAATGCGTTATATTTAACGGAGCACTGTTCCGAATATATGGAGCAGTGCTCCGATTGTCAAGGAACGCCAATGAGAGCTGATGCCAGAAAAAATTATGACCTGTTGATCGAGGTGGCCCGGGACGTCTTTGTGGAGCAAGGCGCTGAGGCCTCGCTGCGCGATATCGCCCGCCGGGCGGGCGTCGGAATGGGAACCCTCTACCGCCACTTTCCCAACCGCGACAGCCTGCTGGAAGCCCTGCTCCGCAGCCGCTTTGCGGCGCTAACCGCCCGGGCTGAGTCGCTTCTGCTCGCCGCCGATCCTGCCGCGGCGCTGCTGGAGTGGCTGGCCGAGAGCGTGGCGTTTACCCATCAGCATCGCGGGATCATCGCCCCGCTGATGAGCGCCATCGACGATCCTGAGTCCGCCCTGCACTGCGCCTGCGTTGCCCTGCGCGCCGCCGGTACGTCGCTACTGACCCGCGCGCAGCAGGCCGGGCTGGCACGGCCAGATCTCAGCGGAGAGGAGCTGTTCGATCTGATCGCCGCGCTTGCCTGGCTGCGGGAGCAACCGTCCCATGCCCCGCGCGCAGAGCGGATTTTAGCGGTGCTGGCCGACGCGATCCTGACTGCCGGCTAGCGGCGGCCGGTCACCGACGAGACAGCGCGCCTGGCGGGTAACCAGAACACCAGCCTTTAACGATCAAACGCCCAGCGAGCCCCGCTGGTCAGCGCCCGCTCGAAGGCGGGACGGCCGGGGCCGGCCAGCCAGCCGGCGAAGGTGTGCAGCTGCGGGTGCAGCTGGCGCAGGGCGTCGAGGTCGGCGTGCCCCGCCAGCCGCCCGTCGTCCACCAGCCTGGTCAGCTTATGCAGAAAAGGACTGGCGGCCAGCACCTCGTCGGAAAATCGCGAATAGGGGATCGGCCGTCCCGCCGCCGCGGAGAATAACCCCTCCAGCTGACGGCCGGTCACGCTGTCGCTGGCGATCTCGAACGTCTTGCCGGCAAACCGCGCCGGCGCGGCAAAAACCGCCGCGACAAGATGGCCGATATCCTCCACCGCCAGCACCTGCATTCTCCCCTCCGGCAACATAAAAAATTGAAAACGACCTTCATCAAGGCCAAAACCAGGCATCACCAGCAGCTCCATAAAGGTAGCGGGCCGCACGATAGTCGCCGCCAGCGGCAGGCGGCGAATATGCCGTTCAATTTCCGCTTTGGTGTCATAATGCGCTACGCCGGTCGGCGTCTCCCCCGTCGCGCTGCCGGAGCTGTACACCAGATGCTTCACCCCGCACTCGACGGCGAGATCGGCGATGGTTATCCCGTAGCCTACCTCCTGCTCATCCGTCACCGTCCCTCCCGGCGAACTGGGCTGGACGCTGAAGACGCCGTCGACCCCGGCCATCGCCGACCGCATTGCCGCCCGGTCTTCAAAGGTTCCCACGACCAGCTCGGCTCCCCGCGCCGCCAGCGCAGCGGCCCCGGCGGAGAAAGGATCCCTGACCAGCGCCCGAACCCGCCAGCCGCGGTGCAGCAGCGCCCGCGCCACCGAGCCGCCCTGCTGACCGGTGGCGCCAAAAATCAACACGCTTTGCGCATTATTCATCACTGTTCCCCTTATCTGAAGCCTGTTTCCCGGCCTCTCGCCAGCGATAGTCACCTTGCTTATCCTTCTCCAGCCAGCCGCAGGAAGGCCCGGCAAAATGCCCGGTGAACCATTGAGCATGATGGCTTGCCCCCCACGCCATCATCTCCCGTCGCGAGACTTCCGCCTGCCGGGGATCGCCGCAGAACGCTGAATTCCACTGCGGATGGGCAAACTGGATCGGGGAATGCAGAAGATCGCCGGAGAAACAGGCGTAGTCATCTCCGGCGGCGAGGACCAGCGCGGCATGGTCCGGACTGTGGCCGGGGGTGGGAATAAAGTCGATCCGTCCGCCGACCCGCGGCCGGGTCGCCACATCGACGGTCTCCAGCTGGCCGGCCTCAATCACCGGCAGCAGGCTGTCAAGCCACAGCGCCCGGTAGCGTTCGCTGTTTTTCACCCGCGACAGCTCTTTTGCCGAGCACAGATAGCGGGCGTTGGGAAACAGCGGCACCCAGCTATCGTCCTGCCAGACGGTATTCCATCCGACATGGTCGGTATGCAGGTGAGTCAGTAGCACCAGGGTCACGTCCTCCGGGTTCACCCCCGCGGCGCGGAGATTCTCCAGATACGGCGTGTTAAGTTGATGATAGAGCGGATTGCCGCCGCGCTCCCGACCATTGCCGGTGGCGGTATCGATAACAATCAGATCGTAGGGGGTCTGCACCACCCAGCTGTGGATTGACAGCGCAATCGGCTGAATAACGGCCTCCGCCTCCGCTACCGGGAACGCCTCTGGATAGAGCGCCGCCGGCTGCAGGGAAATCTCGCGCTCCGGCACTTTGAAAATCAGGCTATCGCCTGTCTGGTAAGTTTGCATCACTCCCTCCGCGCGCATTGCGCTGGTTGATTTATCGGGGTGATATTCACTATGCTGCCGGGATAACCCACATTCAAATTGATTATCATAATGAACAAAATCATTGAAAATGATTTTAGTCGTATCGATCTGAATCTGTTGACAGTCTTGATGGTGCTGTACCGCGAAGGGAGCGTCACCCGCACCGCAGAGGTACTGCATCTTGGCCAGCCGGCTATCAGCGGGGCGCTGAAACGGCTGCGCGAGATGTTTGACGACCCGCTGTTCGTCCGCAGCGCCAGAGGCATGCTGCCGACGCCGCGGGCGCAAGCGCTGATGACCGACCTGCAGCCGCTGATGGAAAACCTGCATTCGGCGATGTTTGGCGCCGCAGAGTTCGTCCCGGCGCGCGCGCAGCAGCTTTTTCGCATCGGCCTCAGCGACTGGAGCGAACACTGGCTGATGCCCCCGCTGTTACCCGGGCTGATGCAGGAGGCGCCCGGAGTCTCACTGCAGTCGATAGCCGCCGACCCCTTCCAGGTTCGCCAGTTGCTGGAGGAGGAGCGCATTGATGTCGCGGTGTCTGTCAACAAACAGAGCCGTGGGGAGATCGTCAGCGAGCCGGTGATGTCCATGGGAGTCACCACCCTGTGGTCGCCGCAGCAGATCCCCTGCCGCGGGCCGCTGTCGGTGAGCGACTTTGTCGCCTGGGAACATGTGATGGTGGCCTATCGCGAAACCGGCCACGGTGAAATTGACCGCCAGCTCGCCAGCCAGGGGCTCGCGCGGCGCGTGCGCTTTGCCACGCAGAATTTCTCCACCTTTCCCCTGCTGCTGACCACCCTGCCGCTGTTCGCCACCGTCCCGCAGGGGCTGGCGCAGCGCTGGCAGGCGCAGTATGCGCTGCGCGCGGACGCTCCGCCGGTAGCGTATCCGGAATTTACGCTGTGCATTTTGCGGCACAAACGGCGGGCGCAGGATCCGGCGCTGAACTGGCTGGTGACGAAGTTAAAACAGGCCATGCGCGGCCAATAACCGGGCCGATGCCCCGGCATCAGGCCTCGCTGTGCGGGGGTTGCAGCACGCGCCTGCTCCAGTCATAAAACGCGCGCACCGCCGGCGGCAGATAGCGGTTTTGCGGATAGACCAGCGACAAGGGAAGATCAGAAGCGGCCTGCTCCAGACAGGCGACCAGCGCCCCGCTCTGCAGATAAGGTTGCGCCAGATAGCTGGCGACGCGGATCAGGCCCAGCCCCTGAATGCCGGCCTGAATGTAGGCATCGGTATCGTCGACCACCAGCGTCTCCCGCATGCGGATCGCGCAGTCGCCTTCATCGAGGGAGAAAAGCCAGTCGATGGTCCGCCCGGTACGGTGATTCAGGTAGCCCACCGCCCGATGCTGGTGCAGTTCGTCGATGCTCTGCGGCCGGCCGTGGGCCGCGAGCCAGGCCGGCGAGGCGAGGACCATCCAGCGGTAGCGGGCCAGAGGACGCGCCACCAGGGTGGTGGAATCTTCGATCCGCCCGGTACGGATCACGCAGTCGAATCCCTCCTGAATAATATCTTCCACGTTGTCGCTTGAGCAGAGGATCAGCTCCAGGTCGGGATACTGCTGCAAAAACTCGCCGATCCTCGGCAGAATGCAGTGGCGGGCAAGGGATTGAGGCATCCCTACCTTGAACCGCCCGGCTGGCTGAGCCGAGCGCCCGGGAAAGGAGGCTTCCATCGCCGCCATCTCGGCCAGCAGCCTTTTACACTCCTCATAATACCGGCGACCCTCCGCCGTCACGCTGAGCTTGCGGGTGGTGCGCTGGAGAAGCTGCGCCCCGAGCCAGGCTTCCAGCTCCTTCACCACCCGCGATACCGTGGAGCGCGGCTGCCCGAGCACCTCCGCCGCGCGGGCGAAGCTGTGGGCATCCACGACCGCAACATAGACCTGCATGGCATCCAGTTTGTCCATTTCGTTACCCCCCCGGCGCTCATTATCCCATTATTACGAACAGTTTAACCCGAAACGCTGTACTTATCGAATGTCGACCGTCCCCCTACACTGAACCTGTAGCCTGTCAACACAAGGCTTAACTGAGCAAGGAGTTAAAATGAAAACTGATAATTTTAATCATGCGGAAAAGGTATTGGTGCTGGGAGCGGGACAACTGGGCGCCGCCGTTCTCGATGCGCTGGTGCCTGCGGTAATCGAGCGCCAGGGCACGGTCTCGGTCATCGTCTCGCCGGCGGCCTGGGATGAAGCCGGCCAGCTGCGGTCGGCAAACCATCAGGCGCTGGCCGACGCCGGAGCCACCTTCCTCGCCGTCGATATCGCCGGTAGCGCCATGGAGACGCTGGCCGATCAGTTTCGCGGATTCACCACCGTGATTAACTGCATGGGGTTTGTCGCCGGTCCGGGGACACAGCTGAAAATTACCCGCGCGGTGCTGGCGGCCGGGGTACCCCGCTATTTTCCCTGGCAGTTTGGCGTCAATTACGATGTGGTAGGCAAAGGCAGCGGTCAGCCGGTCTGGGACGAGCAGTACGATGTCCGGACCCTGCTGCGCGCGCAGCGGGCCACGGAGTGGGTCATTGTCTCCACCGGGATGTTTACCAGCTTTCTCTTCGAACCAGACTTCGATGTAGTGAATTTATCCAACCGAACCCTTCACGCCCTTGGCAGCTGGGATACCCAGGTGACCGTCACCTCACCGGCGGATATTGGCCGCCTGACCACGGCGATTTATCTGCATCAGCCGCGGATCGTCAACGAGGTGGTGTTTGTTGCCGGCGAAACGACCTCTTACCGGCAGTTGGCGGATACCGTGGAGCGCGTAACGCAGCAGACGTTCAGCAAAGCCGTCCACACCCTGCCCGCCCTGCTGGAGCAGCTGCGGACAGACCCGGATGACGCCATGCTGCGCTATCGCGCCGCCTTCGCCCGGGGGGATGGCGTGTGGTGGCCGATGGGCGACACCTGGAATGCCCGCCACCTGCTGCCGACCCAGGACATTGCCGGCTGGCTGCAGACCGCGCGCTGATTTTCTCTCACAGGACAGAATGACGATGAACAAGTTAATTCCACTGATCGTATTGAGTTGTCTGCTGCCCCTCGCGGCAAATGCCAGAACCATTACCGCCACCGGCGATACCCTGGACCATGCCGAGAGCAAAATCCGCCAGCAGGCCGCCCGCGAGGGCGCGACTACCTATCGCATCACTGAAGCGCGAATGGGCAACAAAGTGCATATCACGGCGAAAATCGCGGACTAAAGCACCGGCGTCAGGCTCAGGGATGAGCTGCCGGCAGCCCGCGCGCCAGGTCAGGCGCTCATTTTTTCCCGTCGACGATCGCGGCCCGGCGGCGCGCCATACAGGCGAGCGTATTCCCGGGTGAACTGCGACACGCTGATATAGCCCACCTCCCCGGCAGCCTGCGCAATACTCATCCCTTCCGCCAGCATCAGGCGGCGGGCGTGGATCAGGCGTAACTGCTTCTGAAACTGCAGCGGCGACAGCGTGGTCATGGCGCGGAAATGACGGTGAAAGACAGAGACGCTCATCCCGGCGGCGTCGGCCAGCGCGTCGACGCTGACTGGCTGCATAAAATCCCGGCGCAGCATCGCCACCGCCCGACGGATTCGCGCCGAATGGCTGTCTACGGCGCCCAGCGCCCGGATGGCCGGCCCATGGACACTCTGCAACAGCCAGTAATGCAGCTCCCGCCGCAGACCTTCCCCCAGCACCGCCAGCGCCCCCGGTTGATCAAACAGCCTTGCCAGCCGGTAAGCGGCATCCGTCACATCGGCGTTCATCGGTTCGATACCAACGCGGGGCGCCTCATCCGGCCCTGACGGCCCGGCCTCCTGCAGCTCGCGCAGGATAGCCAGGTCCAGCTCCAGCACCAGCGCGTAATAGGGAAAACGCTGACTGGCCTCGGTGATCAGGCTGGTAGTGGGAACATCCGCGGCGATCACCATCGCCTCGCCCGGGCCATAGTCAAAGCTTGCCAGGCCGGTGGTCACGCTCTTACGCCCCTGGAGCAGCATGGCCACCAGCGGCCTGGCGATAGCCGCCTGCAGGTCACCAGGATGCAGGGCCCGCACCAGAGTAATACCGGGAACCGGGGTAACTGCCACCCCGCTGCTATCGACATGAGCATCGGCAAACCGGCGGCAGAGATCGAACAGAGCGTCGCGCATAAGATCCTTTCAGGCAAGTTTTAAAGCCTGAGTAT
>ERZ501031.44-NODE-44-length-37180-cov-6.740795_pt1 | contig 37180 bp, 34 predicted proteins | sample MGYA00248843_ERZ501031 | MGnify/ENA primary metagenome ERZ501031 (study PRJEB25958, sample SAMN03398557) | human skin metagenome | study: EMG produced TPA metagenomics assembly of the Human Skin Microbiome Metagenome (human skin metagenome) data set. | reverse complement strand
CGCCGACCAGGACATGTGGGTGCTGCAGGCCCGCCTGGAACTGCAGCCCGGCGGCGGCTACCACCAGCCCCAGCGCGGTATAGGTCAGGGCCATCCCCTGGACGTAAATAAAGGCCAGCAGCATGGCGCGCGGGGTGGAAAGCCGCTGTTTTCCGCCCAGCACGATGCCCGAAATCAGCGGGTACATCGGCAGCACGCAGGGGGTGAAGGCGATACCAATGCCAATCAGCAGCGCCCACAGGGCGGTGAAGGGCAGACGAGCGGGGACGTCTGCTGGCGGCGCCATGGCAGGCGCCTGCGGCACGGCGTTCTCCTCCATCGGGCGCGGTTCAACCGGCAGCGGCGGATTGAAGGCCGGGCGATGGTTCAGCGACGACACGGGCGCGGCGGCGGTTGGCTGAGCGTCGTTTGAGGCCGCCCGCACGGCGCTCAGCGGGATCACTTTAGTCTCCGGCGGATAACAGAATCCGGCATCGGCGCAGCCCTGCCAGGTGACGGTGAGAGTAGCCTCTTTGTCCGCCTCCTTCACCGTCACCGGCACGGTCAGGCGTTGGCGAAAGATCTCGCTTTTGCCGTAAAACTCATCTTCATGCCACTCTCCCGCCGGCAGCGCCGGTTCGTCGATCGTCGCCCCGGCGGCGCTGAAGGTAAACTGTTGACGATAAAGATAATAACCATCCTTGATTTGCCAGCTCAGGTTGACGTCATGCTGTTGCTGCTGAAAGTCAAAGGCGAAAGCTTGATCAGCAGGCACGAAGTTCGAGCGCCCCGGCGCGTCGAATAACCCGGCGTTGGCTGATGTGCTGCACAGCAGCAGGATCAGCGTAATGATGCGGTAAGCCATGAGAGGTAATCGTTGTCTCCATGCGTGACGGGTAGAACCAGCAGTTCTGGGGTTTGATACGGGTGGTGTGACTTCAGGCAGTCCAGCAGCGCCTGCTGATGGGCAAGGTCAGTTTTGAGTAGCATCTGCACTTCATACTCCTGCTCGAGTTTCCCTTCCCAGTAATACAGAGAGGTGGCTCCCGGCAGCAGCGTAGCGCAGGCTGCCACCTTTTCCGCCAGCGCTTTTGCCGCCAGATCCTGGGCGGTCGCTTCGTCCGGCGCGGTACAGAGCACAACAACAGCATCAGGCGTAGTCATCATGAACCTCGTATCAGCGAAAAGAGGCACTATAACACGCAAGATGCGGGGATATTAGCGTAACGAGCGGGGAAAGTGAGGGCAACGGAAGGCGGGCCCGTAGTGGGCCCGCCGCCAGCGGTATTTACAGCATAATCCCGCCAAAGATAAAGCCGAGGATCACGCACAGCGTGATAGCGATAACGCCGGGGATCAGGAAGGCGTGGTTAAAGACATATTTACCAATGCGGGTTGAGCCGGTGTCGTCCATCTCTACCGCCGCCAGCAGGGTTGGGTAGGTCGGTAGAACGAACAGCGCCGAGACCGCGGCAAACGAGGCGATAGCCGTCAGCGGGCTGACGCCCAGCAGCAGCGCGGCAGGCATCAACGCCTTGGTAGTGGCTGCCTGCGAGTAGAGCAGCGTGGCGGCGAAAAACAGTACCACCGCCAGCAGCCATGGGTAATTGTGCAGCAGATCGCCGGCCACGGCCTGGATGTCGCTGATATGCGCTTTAACGAAGGTATCTCCCAGCCAGGCGACGCCGAGGACGCAGACGCAGGCGCTCATCCCGGACTTAAAGGTGCTGGCGTTGAGCACTTCGCCGGTGTCGATTTTACAGGTGATGCTAATCAGGGTGGCGATGGTCAGCATAAATACCACGATCGCCTCGTTACGCGGCAGCACCGGGTTCTTAATCAGGCCGACGGTATCGCTGATGGCCGTGGCGTAGAACATCACCGCCACGATGCCGATCAAAAACAGCAGAACGGAACGTTTGGCGTGCGGCTGCAGCTCAAATACCTGGCTGCCGCGCAGTCTGACTTCCCCCTTGGCCAGCCGCTCCTGGTAAACCGGATCGTCTTTCAGTTCGCAGCCGAGGAAGTTGCAGACGATAGCGGTGAGCATCACCGCCAGCAGCGTGACCGGAATACAGATGGCCAGCAGCGTCAAATAGCTAACGCCCAGCGGTTCAAGGATACCTGCGAAAAAGACCACTGCGGCGGAAATGGGCGAGGCGGTGATCGCTATCTGGGAGGCCACCACCGCAATCGACAGTGGACGAGACGGACGAATGCCTTGCTCTTTGGCAACTTCGGTGATCACCGGCAGCGTGGAGAAGGCGGTATGGCCGGTGCCAGCGAGCACGGTCATAAACCAGGTCACCAGCGGGGCAAGGAAGGTAATGTACTTCGGGTGGCGGCGCAGCATCCGTTCGGCGAGGCTGACCAGGTAATCCATCCCGCCGGCGACCTGCATGGCGGCGATAGCGGCAATCACCGCCATAATGATTTCAATAACGTCGAAGGGGATCGCACCCGGTTTAATTTGAAAAATAAGCGTCAGGACAAGGACGCCAAGGCCACCGGCAAAGCCGATACCGATGCCGCCGAGCCGGGCGCCGAGATAAATCGCCAGCAGGACAATAACCAGTTCTGCACCAAACATATATGCCTTCCTTGTTTTTTAACAAGTTGATATTGAATTGTTGTATTTTAGTAAAACCAAAAAGCAAAAAAGGCATGTCATCGCTGACATGCCTTTGAATGACTAACCTGAAAGATTACTGTTCGCTTTCATCGGTATAACGCTTTGCTTTATAAGCGGGATGCATCAGGTTTTGCGCAGAGAAAATATCATCCAACTCCGCCGCCGTCAGCAGTCCGCGCTCCAGCACCACTTCTCGTACGCTCTTGCCGGTTTCGGCACAGATCTTGCCGACGATATCGCCATTGTGGTGGCCGATAAACGGGTTGAGGTAGGTGACGATGCCGATGGAGTTGTAGACGTAGCCTTCACATACCGCTTTATTGGCGGTGATGCCGTTAACGCATTTCTCCAGCAGGTTGTAGCAGGCGTTGGTCAGGATATGAATCGACTCGAACATCGCCTGGCCGATCACCGGCTCCATCACGTTCAACTGCAGCTGACCGGCTTCGGAGGCCATGGTCACAGTGGTATCGTTGCCGATAACTTTGAAGCAGACCTGGTTGACCACCTCCGGCACCACCGGGTTAACCTTCGCCGGCATGATTGAAGAGCCAGCCTGCAGCTCAGGCAGGTTGATTTCGTTGAGGCCCGCGCGCGGACCGGAAGAGAGCAGGCGCAGGTCGTTACAGATCTTGGATAGTTTCACCGCCAGGCGTTTCAGCGAGCTGTGAACCATAACGTACGCCCCGCAGTCCGAGGTGGCTTCAATCAGATCTTCCGCCGGGACGACCGGTAAGTTGCTTACTTCAGCCAGCTTCTGCACCGCCAGCTGTTGATAGCCGTCCGGGGTGTTGAGGCGAGTACCAATGGCGGTGGCGCCGAGGTTCACCTCCAGCAGCAGCTCCGCAGTGCGCAAAATGCTTTTGGTCTCTTCATTAAGCAGCACATTGAAGGCATGGAACTCCTGGCCGAGGGTCATCGGCACCGCGTCCTGCAGCTGGGTGCGGCCCATTTTGAGGATGTCCTGGAACTCCACGGCTTTCGCCTGGAAGCCTTCGCCCAGCTGTTTAATCGCATCGATTAACTTAAGGATGGAGGCATACACCGCAATGCGGAACCCGGTGGGGTAAGCATCGTTGGTGGACTGGCATTTGTTGACGTGATCGTTTGGGTTCAGGTACTGGTATTCGCCTTTCTGGTGGCCCATCAGCTCAAGGCCAATGTTCGCCAGGACTTCGTTGGTGTTCATGTTTACGGAGGTACCGGCCCCGCCCTGGAAGACATCGACCGGGAACTGGTCCATGCATTTGCCGTTATTCAGGACTTCGTCACAGGCGGCGATAATCGCATTTGCCGCGCTTTTGGGAATGGTCTGCAGCTCCTTGTTCGCCAGCGCGGCGGCTTTCTTCACCATGACCATGCCGCGCACGAATTCTGGTATGTCGCTGATTTTGCTGTTGCTAATGTAGAAGTTTTCAATCGCTCGCAGAGTATGAACGCCGTAGTAAGCGTCCGCGGGAACTTCCCTGGTGCCCAACAGATCTTCTTCGATACGAATGTTGTTTAACATGTGAACCTTCTTTTCAAGCTGCCAATGAATTCACCAAACACACAGAATATCCAGTATTCAGTATATTTTCTGGCCGACGATTATTTCCTTAACCGGCCCGGTGCCCAAGATCATATGCTGATGATAGCGAATATCAGTAAGCTTGATCACTTATTACATTGCGGGTATGAGAAGATTTATTAATCTGTGAAATGGGTCACCGCTTTCTTATTCCTGAGAAAAATAAGCCTTTCCGCTGATTGAAAAGCCGCTCAGCATCCCCATGTTAGTGGGATGCGATCAGCAAATTGATGATTACGGGCGCTGAACGCAGCGCCCGTTGATGAAGGAGACGCCGGTGCGTTGGATTCCGTTTATTGCCTTTTTTCTTTACGTTTACATTGAGATATCGATCTTTATCCAGGTTGCGCACGTGCTGGGCGTCTTTATAACCCTGATCCTGGTGATCTTTAGCTCGGTGGTAGGGATGTCGCTGGTGCGTAACCAGGGCTTCAAAAACTTCCTGCTGATGCAGCAGAAGATGGCCGCGGGCGAGAGCCCGGCGGCGGAGATGATCAAGAGCGTATCGCTGATTATCGCTGGTCTGCTGCTGTTGCTCCCGGGGTTCTTTACCGACTTCCTCGGCCTGCTGCTATTGCTGCCGCCGGTGCAAAAGCATCTGACGATGAAGCTGATGCCGCACCTGCGCTTCAGCCGGATGCCGGGCGGCGGCTTTAGCGCCGGAACTGGCGGCGGAGAGACCTTCGAAGGGGAATTCCAGCGCAAAGATGAGCAGCGCGACCGTCTGGACCATAAGGACGATCGCCGCGATTAACATCCCCCCGGCCCGGTCAGCAGATGCGACCGGGCCGCTTTCTTTGCAGGCCTACACGCTTCCCGTCGCCAGCTTGCGCCTGGGTAAAAACAGCCACAGCCCCGCCAGTATCACCAGCGCGTACAGGCTTTTCCAGCCGACCATCGCCAGCAGCAGCAGACAGAGAATGCTGCCCACCACCGCCAATAGCCGATAGCGACCGCGCAGCAAACGACAACCCGCCAGCATGCACAGCAGATAGATCATGATGAAAATGCCATTGGCGTAAACGATCAGCGCGTCCAGATTGATATCGAGCAGATAGATGCCAAGGGTGCTAACTACGCAGGATCCCAGCACGGCGTTGAGGGCGTTGCGCGGGATCTGCCGTGGCGACAGCCTTGCGAGGTAGCTGTGTGGCTTATGCTGCGCTTGCGACCAGACCAGGCGGGCAAAGCTTTGAATATAGATGTTGAGGCTGGCGAAACAGGCGAGATAGCCGATGACGCAGGCTATCCACAGCGCTTCGACGCCGAACAGACGGACCACGATATTCGGTAATGACGCCGCCGCCGCCATCTCCTCGCCAAAGGCGTGGAAGTGCAGCACCAGCACGGTGCAGGCCCAGTAGACCGAGCCGGCAAGCAGCAGGCCTATCATCAGCGCCCTGGGGAAATCACGCTCGGGATGTTTAAACTCCGAGGCGAGATGTGCGAAGGCTTCCAGACCGACAAAGCACCAGAACATCACCGACAGCGCCGAAAAGAGCTGCCCGCGGTCAATCTCCGCCGGGGCCGGGAAGGGGATCTGCGCCGGGCTTATCCCGCCGCGCCACCAGACTACGACGATCAGCGCCACAATCAGTACGGCAACCAACGTCTGCAGGTTGGCGCTGGAGCTGGCGCCACGCGAACCGACCCACCAGACGATGGCCAGGGTGCCCAGCTCCGCCAGCAGCAGCTGCGCATCATGCCAGCCGAACAGCGCCTGGCCAAAACCGGTGGCGATGTGCAGGGCGGCGGGGAGTCCGACCGGGATAACCGATAAAAACAGCCAGCCGGTGACGCTGGCCAGACGTGGCCCAAAGGCCATATCGACAAAGTGGGCCACGCCGCCCGCGCTGGGAAAATGGCGGCCCAGCAGGGCGAAGACGATGGCAATCGGGAAAACAAGGAGAATGAGCAGCGGCCATGCCCACAGGCTGTTATCGCCAGCGACCAGCGCCGCCAGCGCCGGGACGGCGAAGACGCCGGTACCCAGCAATGAGGTGGAAAGCAACCCAACTCCCTGTCCCAGCCCTAACTCCTGTTTTAAACCACTCATGATTCAATCCTGCGCCAGTGAAAAAAAAGAGAGTATCACAATCGCTTTTCCTTATGACCGATTGCCTGACATGGCCGCTTTTTGTGCGCCAGCGCAAAGGTAAAAATTTTTTTTAATTTTGCCCTTGAAGCCGTAAATGGCCATCCCCATCTCTCTCTGCACTAGCCGGTAAACCGCGTTCGGCCCGGCGTCACCCATAACTGATAATGACTTTCTCGAAGGAGAGCTATCAATGAGTATTCGTCCGTTACATGATCGTGTGATCGTCAAACGTAAAGAAGTTGAAACCAAATCTGCGGGCGGCATCGTTCTGACCGGTTCTGCAGCAGCTAAGTCAACTCGTGGCGAAATCATCGCTGTCGGTAAAGGCCGCATCCTGGAAAACGGGACCGTGCAGCCGCTGGACGTTAAAGTTGGTGACATCGTGATTTTCAACGATGGCTACGGCGTGAAGACTGAAAAGATCGACAACGAAGAAGTACTGATCATGTCCGAAAGCGACATCCTGGCAATTGTTGAAGCTTAATTCGCACGACCCTGAACGAATTTGAGGAATAAAAGAAATGGCAGCAAAAGACGTAAAATTCGGTAACGACGCTCGTGTAAAAATGCTGCGCGGCGTAAACGTACTGGCAGATGCAGTTAAAGTGACCCTGGGCCCGAAAGGCCGTAACGTGGTTCTGGACAAATCCTTCGGCGCGCCGACCATCACCAAAGATGGTGTTTCCGTTGCACGTGAAATCGAACTGGAAGACAAGTTCGAGAACATGGGCGCGCAGATGGTGAAAGAAGTTGCCTCTAAAGCGAACGACGCAGCAGGCGACGGTACCACCACCGCAACCGTACTGGCTCAGGCTATCGTGAACGAAGGCCTGAAAGCTGTTGCTGCAGGCATGAACCCGATGGATCTGAAACGCGGTATCGACAAAGCGGTACTGGCTGCAGTAGAAGAGCTGAAAGCGCTGTCCGTTCCGTGCTCTGACTCCAAAGCTATCGCTCAGGTAGGTACCATCTCCGCTAACTCCGACGAAACCGTCGGTAAACTGATCGCGGAAGCGATGGATAAAGTTGGTAAAGAAGGCGTGATCACCGTTGAAGACGGTACCGGTCTGGAAGACGAACTGGACGTAGTTGAAGGTATGCAGTTCGACCGCGGCTACCTGTCTCCGTACTTCATCAACAAGCCGGACACCGGTGCCGTTGAGCTGGAAAGCCCGTTCATCCTGCTGGCTGACAAAAAAATCTCCAACATCCGCGAAATGCTGCCGGTTCTGGAAGCCGTAGCGAAAGCTGGCAAACCGCTGGTCATCATCGCTGAAGACGTTGAAGGCGAAGCGCTGGCGACCCTGGTGGTTAACACCATGCGCGGCATCGTTAAAGTGGCTGCGGTGAAAGCACCGGGCTTCGGCGACCGTCGTAAAGCTATGCTGCAGGACATCGCTACTCTGACTGGCGGTACCGTTATCTCTGAAGAGATCGGTATGGAGCTGGAAAAAGCGACTCTGGAAGACCTGGGCCAGGCGAAACGCGTGGTTATCAACAAAGACACCACCACCATCATCGATGGCGTTGGCGAAGAATCCGCAATCCAGGGCCGCGTAGCTCAGATCCGTAAGCAGATCGAAGAAGCGACCTCCGACTACGATCGTGAAAAACTGCAGGAACGTGTCGCTAAACTGGCTGGCGGCGTGGCAGTAATCAAAGTCGGTGCGGCTACCGAAGTTGAAATGAAAGAGAAAAAAGCACGCGTCGACGATGCCCTGCACGCAACCCGTGCTGCGGTTGAAGAAGGCGTGGTGGCTGGCGGCGGCGTAGCGCTGGTTCGCGTTGCGGCGAAACTCGCTGGCCTGACCGGTCAGAACGAAGATCAGAACGTCGGTATCAAAGTTGCGCTGCGCGCAATGGAAGCGCCGCTGCGTCAGATCGTTTCCAACGCCGGTGAAGAGCCGTCTGTTGTGGCAAACAACGTGAAAGCAGGCGACGGTAACTACGGTTACAACGCAGCAACTGAAGAATACGGCAACATGATCGACTTCGGTATCCTGGACCCAACCAAAGTCACCCGTTCTGCACTGCAGTACGCGGCTTCCGTGGCTGGCCTGATGATTACCACCGAGTGCATGGTGACCGACCTGCCGAAAGGCGACGCGCCTGACTTAGGTGCTGCTGGCGGCATGGGCGGTATGGGCGGTATGGGCGGCATGATGTAATCGTGCGCTCTACGGCATAAAAAAGCAGAAACCCCTGGCCAGCAATGGCTGGGGGTTTTTCTTTTGGCGCGCTTTTTAGTATAAGGCTTATACATAAAAATCATTTAAGCTGCATCAGAGTGGCAAGCACCTCCGTTTCGGGCGTGAACTGACAAGCGCGACCGGGGAGGAAATGAACGCGGCTCATGCCGGCGCAGTTTGAAGGATGACAGATTTACATCCGGGCCAGTGCGTCCAGCTCATCGATCATGGGGAATAACATGCAGGTAAAATATTTAGCAGGGATTGTCGGCGCAGCCTTACTGTTGGCAGGTTGCAGTTCCAGCAATGAATTAACCTCTGACGGCCAGAATGTGCGCTTCGTGCAGGAGAAGCCGGGCGCAGAGTGTCAGCTGTTAGGGACCGCGACGGGTAAACAGAGCAACTGGCTCTCCGGCCAGAATGGCGATGAGGGCGGTTCCATGCGCGGTGCTGCGAACGCCTTGCGCAACCAGGCGGCAGCGATGGGCGGCAACGTGATTTACGGCGTCAGCAGCCCGACGCAGAACCTGCTGTCGAGCTTTGTACCTACCGACAGCGAAATGAACGGCCAGGTTTATAAGTGCCCGAACTGATGCGTGACGCCTCTCTCTGCGAGCGCGGAGAGAGGCGTGGTCGTTAGATGAGGATCAGACGCTAAGCTCTGCTTTCTTCTCCAGATAGAAGGCGTGCAGAGGACGCAGGCACTCTTCCAGACTGAGCATTCTTCCCGGCTGGGAAGGGATAATGGTACTGAAGATCTGGCATGGCGCCAGCTCCGCGTGCATCGCCTTGAGCTTGGGGCTTTTCTCGATAAGCCACATCACAACGTTATTTTCCAGTTCCGACAAATGCGGCGCGCTGGTTTTGACCACCGCTCCGGAGACAATTTTCTTGCCTTCGTCTGTCTCGCAGCAGTACAGCACGCCCAGATAATGGGAAAACAGGTTTAGCTTCCAGTCTTCCTGGGGGTGTTGCTGGTAATCGATATTGGGCTGAGTGGTTAAGTCGACGGTATAGCACATTAAAAAATCCATATTTGAACTTAGGTAATGGATAAGAGCTTGATCACCGATATTTTTTAGCGTCTGTTGAATACCAATGATAATTGCCTCCACCTGTTTATCTTCGATACGTAATGTACAAATTTGTTCATTCTGCAGTAGCAGAATCAGGATAGACTCGGTTTCTCCTGGTTTGAGGGTGATGGACATAACGCGTTGTTCCGGTGACGGTTGCTGGATCTCGGCCATCTCGACCTCGGGGATATTAGCCATCAATGATTCATTGCAGATAATGAGTTCTTCTTTATAGTTATCTTCTTGCACCTGAAGTCGTTTAAATACTTCAAGAAACCTTTGTTGTAGTATCAGAAGTAGATCGGCCAGCACCGGTGCCTGTAGATAGTAGGTCTGGCAAGAGCCATTTTCTTGCTTTATTTTAAGTAGCAGAGCCAGAAACCGTTCTTCAAAGGTGATTCCTGCGGTATTAAAACCAATAAACGTTCCTTGCATCATTTTCTCCTTTTTAAACTTTCGCAAGTGTTTTCGATTGTGACAGGTCGATAACTCGGTCTGCGGATGCGATAGTGGATGGCCGATGGGCGACGATAATTCGTGTGATACTTAACGATGAGATAGATTGGTTAATGATAGACTCATTATTTAAGTCGAGATGACTGGTTGCCTCATCCATAAACAGAATGCTAGGTTTACGGTATAAAGCACGAGCGATCAGAATACGCTGCTTTTGCCCCCCAGAGATGCCCAGACCCAGTTCACCAACAATGGTTTCATAACCCATCGGCATCTTCATAATTTCGTCATGAATATTGCAGCGTTTGGCACATTCCATGACAAAATCAAGATCGGCGTTATCTTCAAAACCGCTAATATTATCGATAAGTGACCCAGAGAAAAGACGGTCTTCCTGCAATACACAGGCGATTCCCAGTCGATAATTATTGAGGCCAATTTTAGTGATATCGAGATTGTCCGCTAACACATCACCACTGGTTGGCGAAAGCAGACCACACATCACTTTTAGCAGCGTGGTTTTACCGACGCCTGAAGGTCCGACAAGCGCTACGGATTCGCCGGGCTCTACAGTTATATTTAAATTAGAGAAGATCGGCTGAGAAAACGGGTCATATTGATAGCAAAGATTTTTGACCTCCAGTTTGGCACCAGACTCCGCAGAAAAAACTTCGCGTGTGGGAAGTTCTTGTTCTGGTTCACTAAAGACTATCTCTGACAGGCGCTCGTTATGCAAAGAGAGCATACGCAGTTGCATAACCAGATCGATCAGGCTGGATGCCCGTTGTGAAAACTGGCCACGATAGGCGTTAAACGCCATAAACATCCCGAGGGTCATATTATTATCAATAACCATAATGGCGCCAAGCCAGAGAATGGCAACCTGATCGATAGTGGTAATAAAGGTATTGATCCCACTAAACAGCATATCGAAGCGAGTTTGTTTTATACCTGCGTTACAGGCTTCAATATTAATATTGAGCCAGTGCTGGGAACGACGCTCTTTGAGGTTAAGCGCCTTAATAGTTGAGATGCCGTACAGCGACTCCATAAAGTGTGAGTTGGAGCGGGCGCCTTTGATTACCTGTTCTTCCGCTACGCGGCGATAAAAGCGATAGGTTCCCAGGCGCATAATCGCATAGCACAGAGTAAAGCCAACCACGACCCAGGTCAGCCAGCCCCCATACAACGTTAACATGATCAGCAGACCGATGGTCATGATCGAGTCAATAATGCCGCTAACAATGCTGTTGGTAAATGTTGAGCGAATGGTATCCAGGGAGGAAAAACGTGATTGAATATCTCCCAGATGGCGTTTTTCAAAGAACGATAGCGGCAAGCTGGTCAGATGGTCAAAAAGGGTGGTTTTCCACTGGATGCTAGTCAGGGTATTCAGCGTCAATGAGGTCCAGGCGCGCAGCATACTGATAAAGGTGCGAAACAGCGTAAAAAAGACCAGACCGATACAGATGACCGACAGCAAACTTTGGTCGTGTGCCATAATCACGTGGTCGGTCACCAGTTGGGTACCTATTGGCAGTAATAAGCCAATGGCTTCAACCACCACGGAGAAGGCGAGTATTTTCAGTAGCGCCGACTTCAGACCGACAATATTACGCATCAGATCCAACAGGCGCAGGCGAGACTTGGCCTTTTCCTGCTGGAAGTTTTGATCGGGCCAGAGCTCTAAGGCGATGCCGGTAAAATAATTCGACATCTCCTGATTACCGATGATGCGCTTACCCAGCGCCGGGTCGTGCACCACAAAGCTGGATTTACGCGTTTTGGTAAGGACCACATAGTGGTTCATCCCCCAGTGCAGCACGCAGGGCAACTTAAGCTGGCGGATCTCATCCAGGTCTAATGACAGCGCCCGGCTTTTTAAGCCGGCATGTTCTGCCGTTTTGCTCAAGGACATGAGCGTTACACCCTGAGAAGGGCTGCCAAAGCGCTGGCGAAAATTAAACAAGTCAATTTCCAAACCATAGTACCCACAGACCATTGCCAGGCAGGCAGCACCACATTCTGCCGCTTCCGATTGCAAGATAATAGGCGTTTTCTTCAGGAGAGAAAAATTAACTTTTGCAATAATTTTTTCATACAATTCATTAGTCATTGACAGGGCCGCTCACGCTTTGAGAAATCTTATAAACAGGGGTAAACATCCACATATAAAGCGGGCGTTCTTCAAGAAAAACCACGGCCTGTGCTTTAAGACCATTGGATAAGCTTAACGTTTTGCCGTTATGTTTAAACTGTTTATCTTTAATTTTGACAATTGCTTTATAAAGCGCCAGTTCCTGTTGTTGGCTACCATCATTAACATTGGTGTATTCGGATAACTCCTGCCGTGACGCAGGCATGGAAGATATGGAAAGAATATGTCCCGGAAACTGCCCGAATTTATCAGCTGGAAATGCATCGTATCTTATATTTATAGGGTCTCCGACCTTAAGATAAGGAATGGCATTATTGGGTAACCAAAGAATAAGATAATATTCTACATTTCCCGTTGGCTTAATCTGCGCCAGACTGCTGCCGTTTTCAACGGTCTGTCCCTGTGTGGCTGATAAGGATTCAATTTTACCATCGCTGGTCGCTTTAATAATCAGATTACCATTGGCATTGGATTCGACCAGTTGATTTTTATAATCATTAACCTGGTTGTATTGACTAGAGATCTGATTGTCAAAATCCGCAGCCTTGGTTACCTTGTCGCTATTCAACTGAGTGATCTGTGATTCCAGTTGCATTTTTTGGCTGACTAAAGATTGATACGCACTTTGCTGTTGGAAATACAAGGAATGTTGATAATTGTACTGATCTTTAGTGATTAATCCCTCGCTTAGATATTTATCATAGCTTGCAAGGTTAGTATGCATTTTTTTGAGGCCAGCCTGGGTGTTCTGCAGCATCCTGTTGGTCTCTTTTAGTGAGTCGGTTGACGTTTTTAACTGCGCATTCAGTGCATTTAAAGTTTGATTTTTGTTATCAACAAGTTTTCCTATGATATCGTTAGAGTTAGCTATTTTCTCATTGATGACTTCAATCTGCGCAGCACTAACGTTACCACTTGTGGTGTTCCGGGAAACGTCTATCTCATACAAAGGTTGATCTTTTTTCACCAGATCACCAATTTTTACATACTGTTTAATAATAAAACCATGCTGTGGAGAAAATACGTTAATAGAGTGTGGGAGAGTAATCACCTCACCCTTCACATCTATTCTTTGGGTAAACTTGCAGAAAATCATTGCTGATATTAATGAAATTAAAAATAGAGCAGATAGCAAAGCGACTGCCCATGCGGGTAATCCTGCTAATAATAATGCCTTGCCTCTCCAGTGATGCCTTTTGTATTCAATCGCTTCCTTGCGATAAAGCTTATTATTCATGATGTGAATTTCAATTGCGGAAATGGGAAAACAAAGGCCTAAAAGGCCTTTGTTTTTATTACGAACTTACGCAGCAGGCCATGGCGTAAAGGTACCATCCAGTACAGAATCCAGCAGTTGTTTCAAGTATCCCAGCGTGCCGTCCCAGCCTAATGCCAGTGCACCAGCGGCTCCGCCGATCGCGCCCGCGATAGCACCAACAACTGCCCCTACCGCATTACCCAGCAGACCAAACCCGAGGAGGCCACCATTAGAACCACCAAGCATGCCACCTACAGCAATGCCGGTTACTGCGGTAACAACGGCCCCCAAAGCCACGGATGCTAATGCTTCAACACCATTACTTGCGAGTGAAGTTAACGTTGAGGTAACAGAGGAGAAATCCCAGCTATAACCACCAGAGATAGCTTCCATTTCAAATACGGTTAATTGTTTCATAACTATTATTCCCTTAAATATTATATGGGTTGAATTTACGGGTCGATGTAATCGCCCGGTGCAGAACAATAGGGATAAACAGGAACATGATCAACATGCTAAAGTATGAATTGTATGTGAATTTTATAATTTATAGTCAGTTTCATCTCCAATGTTTATTGATTTTAGTTTTAGTCACGCGGCTATATCCTTGACTTGTTGTCTCTGCAGGCGGCAAAGGCTGTCCTATTTCTGAAAAAATAGGTGGGTTTCTATTGTAAGTATTTGATGTATAGTGAAAATGGATATTTAACTCCCTCCCGAATAATAATTTTTCGGGAGGGGAGTGGCTGAAGTATTAATCTTCCTGAATAACGACTTCTAACATAGCTTTGACGTTACCAGTAGTGACCTCGCTGCTGACATCGCTTGAACGATAGTAATCAGCTGTCAGGTTTATCGTATTATATAGCATGCTGCTGTTGGTGATTTTATAATTATATTTATCCATATCATAGAAGACTATGGGGCTGCCGGATAATTTAAAAATAATCCCCACCTTATTGGCTGCGATAGCTCCTGATAACATATTATCTACTATGCCGTCACCAGCTGAACTTGCACTGCCCACTGGATTAAACCAGTATGTAACAGTATTGCCCATCGATGCCGATGGGCAATCTATATTCAACGCAATTGTTTTTTGCGCGGGGGTCGTCGAGCCACGCGAAAGCGACATTAACTGATTTATATCGATGCGGTTCAACGTAACCTGAGAGCGTGGTGTTGATATATTACAAGAAGTATTTCGATAATTTATATCTTTAAATTTAATTGATGAAAGTGTATATAATAATCTATCACCTTTTTTAGGGTTGGTTGTTAAATTCCCGACGGAATAAGAGACGGAAGGATTTGATCCTGTACCTGAAGTATCAATCACATTCTTGGTTTTTATTAGCCATATTGTTACATCTTGATAGTAATTCTGTGACGTTTTTTCTATTGGAACAAGAGTGTTACCGGCTTCCGCAGCGACAATGTGCCCATTTCGGCTGCGCAAGAGATCTGACACTTGAAAGCCAATACCATCTATCCCCGTTTCATAAACAGGCCCACCTTGCAGTCCTGTTACGCCTGCTACAACCGGAGTACTAATATCAATAATGTACTGATCGTTCATTATCTTACTGCATTCAAAATTTTTATATGGTCCTGTTCCTATTTTTCTTGTATAGAGTACACTGCCAACGGGAATGGACGGATCCGTTGGGATTTTTAAATTACTTAAAGTAATGCTTTGTGTAGTGGTAGTTCCTGAGTAGCTACACTTAGCAGCAGCTTCGCTGCCAAGCATCAGCAATGTCATTAGAAAAACTATTCTTTTCATCAAAAATTCCCCTAAAGATGACTAATGGCAAACCGTTTCGATTTGGCTGATGCCGGTCGCCTTGCCTTCCCTGGCTGGTAAAGTAAACGAGGCGTTGCACTGCTGTGCGGCGCTTTTGCCCCACTGGACGTTAAGGATCCCCGTCTGCTGCAGGCCGGACATATAGACCATCCCGGCGTCGCTGACGATACTTGGCTGCGATTTACTATCTCCGGCGAGCAGAACCATTGCGCCATAAGGCACGTCCTGGCCGCTGGCGGTTTTCAGATGCACAAAGGCCCGCTGGCCGATATTGCCGTCATAATTAGCACGCACGATAGCGCCACGCGTCGGAACAACGCTCTTCGTGGTTTCTGGCAGCTCCATATCTTCACCAAGCGTGGTGCTGTCCAGCGTGATATCGGTACGACGATAAGGTGTAACGTACGGGACGATAGCGTAACCGCGATAGTCGGTGGAGATGGTGTTATCGTTGGTCAACTTGACGTTATCCAGGCCCGGCGCTTTAACCAGCACGGCGGCGTCAGTGATGTCCTGGCCAAGTGTAATGCCATCGGCATGAGCGACGATGCTGCCGTTGGCGCCGTAGTCAATACGTTGGCTGTTATTGTCATAGCTATAGCCGGCATTAAGGCTGCCGCGGGCACCGTTATAGGTCCCACGCATATCGCCGCTGTAATATTCCCGGTTGCTGTACCCTTGCTGCAGGCTCCATTCCAGGCTGTCGTTATCTAGCCCGACGCCACCAATGGAGACCGACTGATCGGTAGATCCCGGATTGCTGTTGGTTAATTGATAGCTGGTATAGGTACCCGGCAGCCAGTTGCTCAGCGGTAGCGTCACCGTCAGGGTGATGCGCTGATCGTCCTGGGCATCCTTACCTGAGTTATTTCCGCTCCAGGTGTAGCGGTTATAGCTGTAGCCCAGATAGTAGTTCACATTACGGAAACCGCCGTTGTAACCTACGCTAATTGACTTGTTGGTTCGCTTATCGTCCCAGTAATCTTCAATCAACCCGCTTATCGACAGGCTACCGAGGCCTTTACCCAGGCTTTGGTTAACCGTCAGGTTGGTGCGATTGCGCAGTGAGCGAGAGGTATAATTACCGTCATTAGAGTAGCTATCCAGCACCTCCGAGAGGGTATTAAAGCCGCGGGTGGAATAGCGGTAGCCCGCGATGGTGACATTGGTGCCAGTTTCGACAATGTTTTTACCATAACGGACCCGCCAGGACTGTCCTGAGGTCTTTTCATCGTCTTTCTTTTTCGACCATGCCTGGGTGACGTCTGCCGAGGCGGCGCCAAGCTCGCCCAGGTTATAGCCGAGGCCCGTCGACAGCGCCTGGTAGCGCGAGGCCGCCTGCATACCGCCATAAAGCGTCAGGCTGCTGGAGACGCCATAGGTCGCGGTGGCCTGAGTAAATGGCGTTTCATCGACTCCACCATCGTAAGGACGATATTTACCGGAAGTAATCTCATACTCCAGTTGATTTTCACGCACCATGACCGGTAGGGTGGCGAACGGCACAACAAATTCTTGCTTGGATCCGTCGGACTCTTCCACGCTGACGTAAAGGTCGCCGCTACCGCCGCTCGGGTACATATCGGTGATTTCAAATGCCCCGGGTGCCACGTAGGTCTGGTAAACCTGGTAGCCGTTCTGTTTAATGACGACGCGGGCGTTGGTTTTGGCGATACCGCGAATAATCGGCGCATAGCCGCGCATACTTTCCGGCAACATCGTGGTATCGGTGGCCAGCTGAATACCGGTAAACGGCACGCTGTCGAAGATGGTTGAGAGCGATGAACTTTCGCCCATCACCAGGTTACTGTTGATCGAGCGAATACTTCGCTGCATATAGAGATAGGCGGAGTCCCAGTCCCCGGCATCGCCATTGTTTTTATTCCATGTGCTGAGGTTGCGGATACGCCATGGGCCAACGTTGAGGCCAGACTGCAGGTTCAAGCTGTAGTATTCATCATTGGCCTGCATGTCGTTCGAGCCGCTGAACTGGTAGTTCACCAGCAGGGCGTTGATGCCATCATCAAACTGATCCGGTGGGATATATCCCTGCGCGGTGGTGGATAAGGCCGCCTGCGGAATAGAAATATTTAAGCGCTGGGCGGTAAAGTCAAAATCTGCTTTGGTGTCCGGAATGACAGAAAAGTTTGCACAGCCGTTTAGATCCTCGGCTAACTCTGGAAAGGATTTTATCCTTACGCCATATTCCGCGAGAGCTTTTAGACTCAGGCAGGGAACCAGAGCGGGTTCGCGGTTATCGCTGCTGGCGCGATTGTTGGCGACAAACTTTATCGTCCTGGTATCCAGGTAGCGGCCATTAAACATGATATCGACCCGATAATCCCCCGGCGCCTGCGCGTTCTGGGTCTGAAATACGGATAAGTCAGGAGTGGTTGATGGATCGCTACCATTCAATGAGCTAATGAATGAGGGATCGAAAAAGTCACGTGCTTGCGCTTTATTATTCAAACCAGAAAGCAATGCCGGAAGCATTGCAAAGAAGATGGTGGATAGTTTGAATAATCCATTATTCTTATTTGGCATAGACACATCCCTATAATGATAAAATAAATTTCTTATTACAGCGATGAGGAGTAGAGCGACCCAGCTCCGCCATAATCATTGACAACTTTCCAGGTAATGCTGGAGGCATTAATATTTTCATTTAACGTCACTTCTTTAGTCGTCATCGGGGCGACCGAGTTGACTTCCGGCTTCACTTCTTTGCTGCCAATCTGGATGCTATGGAAATAGAAGAAAAAGGGCGTTGGATTTTTGATCGTCAGCTTAGTGCCAGACTTTCGCCATTCGAGCTTTTTCGCTTCCGTATTAGGGGAGAGGTCGAAAAGTGCTTTAGGACGATAGACCAGACGCATACGGTGACGGACTGCTAGTTGAATGGTGTTGTTATTCGCTTTGGCATCATCTGCCGGAGGAATCGCCATGACATTAAAATAGTACATGGATTCCCGGTCGGTCGGCGCATTAACGTTTCCGTTAGAAAACAGACGAACCGTATTCTGTTGTTTCCCTTCAAGGCGGAACAGCGGCGGCGTGGCCATAAAAGAGGGCGCTTTTCCTGCCGGCGCTTCAACCCAGGATTTAATCAGATAGGGAATATCATCTTTATTTTCTATTTGCGCGGTGATTTCACGTGCGCCTTCTTTATACAGATAGCGGGTGGATCCCACTACAATACCGGCATGGGCAATACTGCTGAGGAGTAATGCACAGGAAGCGGTGAAAGTTAATAAAGTCCTGAACATGTTTTTTCTCTGAATGCAAAAAAGGGCCCGCCGTGAAGCGGGGCCCTTTGGGGAAAAATTAGATGGTGTAATCGATAGTAAAGGTCGCAACACCTTTAACCGGGCCTTCGGTTACCGGAGTAGCAGAGTTCACTTTTACATAACCAGTGGTGTACTTCAGCTGAGTACCGGTAGTAGCAGAGTAGCTTTCGGTCATGGTGTCAGAACCGTCGAAGGCTACGCGATGTGAATCGCTGAGACGCTGGATACCGATACCGATACCGGTAGCGCCGCCAGCTGCGGTGTTGTCCAGGATGGTTTTATCGCTGGAGGTGACACCGGCAACGTTTACAGTCAGGCCGGTAACCGGGTTAGCGCTGCCCTGTGCGCAGTCAGTAACTTTAAAACCGAAGTCCTGAGTTTTGAACAGAGTACCTGCAGCTTCAGCATTTGCTTCCGCAGTGGTCACAGTGATCAGCTGAACGATACCGTTGTTCAGGGTACCAGTCGGAGTCACGACGCAAGAGTTAGCTGCATCAGCGACTTCACCCAGTACAGTTACCTGAGCGGTGTTGGTTGCCATTGCCTGAGCACTCAGCACTGCAGATGCAGCGACCATTACAGCTACGATTGTCTTTTTCATTTAATTAATCCATATATAGATACTTAGTCCTGTGTAGAGTTGATAACAGTTATCAAGGGAATGGAGTATGCATTCGCATTGATATTGAAAATAAGCGCCAGCATTCCTTTATATAGTGCTGAGACAAATCATCCTGTTGAACAACGCTACCATATCGCTTGCCATAGCGAACCATGGAGAAGCGGGAGTAATTTAAAAGTCTGGTGCAAAAAATGCTTGTGAATTGTTGATGAAGCACCTGTGAATTTAATGCTGCCCCCCTCTCTGATGAGATGTGGATTCCAGTTGAGATTAATTTAATCTGAAAATCTGACCATTAAGCAAGTTAGCTATCGCTTGTTTTTTTATCTGCGGTATCCTGTGGGCTGAACTTCAATGTGAAATGTACCTGTTTTCATCTGAAACAAGAATGTTCACATAATCGTTTGGTTGAAATCATTTGATTTTATTATGGATAATAGGGTTACGTGGGGCAAGGATATGGATGACGCAGTATTATTTAATGGGTGTATAATTAATCAGGAGATTATATTTAATGCCAATATGAATGAGCTGCGGCCGCTTGCCGGGGACGGGGAGTGCATCAGCCTCAATGCGCCAACCGCCAGATGCTTGCTGCTGCTTTTGCAGAATTGCGGCAAAGTCATTTCACGGGATGAGTTCCTGGCGGCTGTATGGGAAACACGGGGGGTGGTCGTTTCGCAAAATACGTTCTATCAAAATATCTCTTTGCTGCGAAAATCGCTGGTAAAAGCTGGGCTATCTGAGGATATCATTATCACCGTCCGGCAAAAAGGCTTTAGCGTCGCTCCGAATACATTGGTCATTCCTCTCTCTGATGAAGAGTGCAAGAATATGAATCGGGTGACATTAACGCATTATCAGAATAATAAAGTTGTCGACTTTATTTCTGAAGAAAAGGAAAAGCCTGACACTCATTTAAATCTTCCACTAATAGAAAACTCATCAAAGCATGGCAGTGATTTGGTGGCAAATAAACCGGAAGAAGGTGAAAAAGCATCTGAGCGGTTGCATGTTACTTTTAAAATACCCGTATGGTTAATCGCGCTAATTGTCGTGATGATTGTAATTAATATTATTGTGTTGGTCGTGCTAAACCGGTAGCTCGTCACAGCCAGGGGTTATAGCGCGGTGCGATAGTCATTTGCTGGTCACCTTAACACCCGTCTGTCGAAATCTTCCTATCCGAAGGTCTGCCAGAACGTCCTGGCAGACCTTCAGTTTATTAACGCTGCTTCAGCCCTAAATCCAGCGGCGTCTTGCTGGGTTCCCCGCCAATCTCGCGCGCCAGCTTCGGCACCATATAGCCGGAGATGAGGGTCAATAGTTCACGCATGATTTCACGGGCTTCATCATCGCTGACCATGAAGTGCGCCGCCCCCTGCACCCGATCCAGCACATGTAAGTAGTAGGGCATTACCCCGGCGTCAAACAGCGCATTGCTGAGGTCGGCCAGGGTTTGCGCGTTGTCGTTCACCCCGCGCAGCAGCACGCTCTGGTTGAGCAGCGTGACGCCCGCCTGACGCAGCATGGCCATCGCCGCGCGAAACTCACCGTCAATTTCATTGGCGTGGTTAACGTGGTTAACCAGGATCACCTGCAGCGACGAACGCTGGAAGCGACTGGCCAGCGTCTCGGTGATGCGCGCCGGGATCACAATCGGCAGGCGGCTGTGAATACGCAGGCGCTTAACGTGCGGAATAGCTTCCAGCTGGGTCATTAGCCAGTCAAGCTCATGGTCCTTTGCCATCAGCGGGTCGCCGCCGGAGAAGATGATTTCATCAAGCTGCGGATGCGCCGCGATGTAGTCCATCGCTGTCTGCCAGTTGCGCCTGGTGCCCTGATTTTCGGCATAAGGGAAGTGGCGGCGGAAACAATAACGGCAATTGACTGCACAACCGCCTTTCACCAGCAGCAGGGCCCGGTTGCGATATTTGTGCAACAGACCGGGCACCACGCTTTGCTGTTCTTCCAGCGGATCGGTGGAGTAGCCGGGGGCGACGATAAACTCTTCCTCGGCGGTAAGTACCTGACGAAGCAGCGGATCGTTAGGGTTGCCTTTCTCCATGCGGGCGATAAACGCGCGCGGGACGCGCAGCGGGAACAGGCGTCTGGCCTCGCGTCCGGCCAGCAGTTTTTCATCAGCGTCTACATTTAAAAGACGCAGCAGTTCATCAGGACTGGTCACAACATTGGCAAGTTGCGTTATCCAATCTTCTCTGGATGGGGTATTTAGGGTTACAATATGCGCCATTTTGTGGCTTAGCTACCAGTTAAACAATTTCAGAGGGCCTTATGGCGACTTACTATAGCAACGATTTTCGTGCTGGTCTTAAAATCATGTTAGATGGCGAACCTTATGCGGTAGAAGCCAGCGAATTCGTTAAACCAGGTAAAGGCCAGGCGTTTGCGCGCGTTAAGCTGCGCCGTCTGCTGACCGGTACCCGCGTTGAGAAAACCTTCAAATCTACCGATTCCGCAGAAGGCGCGGACGTTGTCGATATGAACCTGACTTACCTGTACAACGACGGTGAGTTCTGGCACTTCATGAACAACGAAACCTTCGAGCAGCTGTCTGCTGACGCGAAAGCGATCGGTGACAACGCTAAATGGCTGCTGGATCAGGCTGAGTGCATCGTGACCCTGTGGAACGGCCAGCCGATCGCGGTCACCCCGCCGAACTTCGTTGAGCTGGAAATCATTGAAACCGATCCAGGCCTGAAAGGCGACACCGCGGGTACCGGCGGTAAACCGGCGACCCTGTCTACTGGCGCGGTGGTTAAAGTTCCGCTGTTCGTTCAGATTGGCGAAGTGATCAAAGTGGATACTCGCTCTGGCGAATATGTATCCCGCGTGAAGTAATTTCGCGTCATGATGACCGGCGTAGCCTCCGTGCTGCGCCGCTCTTTTCGTACAGGCACAACGAGCACGATACATGAAGCGCAGCGTTAAACTCCTGGTGTTACTCTTTCTGAGCAGCGCGCTGTTGGCTGGCTGCAATACCGCCCGCGGTGTGGGTGAAGATATTCAGGGCTTGGGCCACGCTATCTCTCACGCTGTGAGCTGAATTTCCCTGCCGTTTCGTTAATGGCGCTTGCCTCCCGGTATGTCAGCCTCCTCCACGCATACTCCTTTTCTCTTAAAAATCGCAAAGATCCCTTCATCTTTGGACGGTTTGTCTATGCTTATAGGGCATGAAAACAAAACTGACACTAAGGATGACATTATGGTGAAAAAAACGATTGCAGCGTTCTTTACGGTTTTGGTCCTCTCTTCAGCACTGACCGCTTGTAACACCACGCGCGGTGTCGGTGAGGATATTTCAGACGGCGGTAACGCAATCTCTGGCGCGGCAACCAAAGCTCAGCAATAAACGCCGTCAACGGTACGGTTTAGCGCCGTACCGTTCTTCACTTCTCTCATTCCGTTGGATATACTCACCACGACTTTTCATCCACCTTACGGGACGACCCGTAAGCGTTTCTCATCCGGGGACGGCCCCAGCAAAGGAGCCTTATGTCCTGGATAGTATTGTTTATCGCTGGCCTGCTGGAAGTGGTGTGGGCCGTCGGCCTGAAATATACCCATGGCTTTAGCCGCCTGGTTCCCAGCGTTATCACCATCGTGGCGATGGTGGCCAGCATGGCGCTGCTCTCATGGGCGATGAAAACCCTACCGGTAGGTACCGCCTACGCCGTCTGGACCGGGATCGGCGCCGTGGGCGCCGCCGTGACCGGTATTGTGCTGTTAGGGGAATCCGCCAGCGCCATGCGTATCGCCAGCCTTGTTTGTATCGTGATCGGCATCATTGGCCTGAAGATCAGCGCGCACTAATCATAGCGCTGATTGACCCAGACCAGTTTGCCGACATCAAAGCCCTGTCGGGTGGCAATGTCCAGCATCTGCTGCCTGACCTCCGGGGCGATGGTCGGCGCCCGGGCCAGCAGCCAGAGATAGTCGCGATCGGGGCCGCAGACCAGCGCGTAACGATACTCCTTATCCAGAGCAATGACGTTATAGCTGCCGTAGAAAGGGCCGAAGAAGGAAATCTTCAGCGCGGCGCGGCTGGGCTCCCCGGTAAAGTACGCTACCCCGTCCGTTTTCTGCCACATGCCGCGGTCGGGGTTATAACCTTTATTCACCACATCCAGACCGCCGTCATCACGTGGGTGCCAGGCGATCGTGACCTTTTCCAGACCGCTTTCAAAAGGGTGGTCAAAGCGGGCGATTTCATACCAGGTACCCAGATAGCGCTGAACGTCGAAGGGACTGACCACGGTGACGCCCGGCGGCGGGGCGGGCGTGCTGCAGGCGACAGACAGGAACGAGACGGCAATCGCGGTGATTATCGGCAGGATACGCATGGCATGCTCCTTGCTGGCTTTTAAGCTAAGTGTAGAGTCCAGCAGGGAAAAGGCGGCAAGATTTTTCTATGAAGCGAGCCCGGTAGCAGAAATGCGACCGGGCTCTTGCAGGATCAGATAAACAGTACGCCAACGAGGGTGATGACGCTGAGGATTGCCGCCAGGCCGTAGAAGACCCATTTACCGTTTGGCACATGGATTTTCAGATCGTGCATGGCGTGGTGAATACGATGCAACCCACACCACAGCGGCAGGACAATCATCAGAAAGATGAATGCGCGGCCGATAAAGCTTTGGGCAAAGGCCAGCACACGCTCATAGCTGAAGGCGTCGGCCGGAGCGAGCCCCAGCGGCAGCAGGATGCCGACCAGCAGCACCATCACCGGCGCGACGATCGCGCCCCACATGCCGCCTGCGCCAAACAGCCCCCAGAATACGGGTTCATCGGAACGTTTCGGATTGGGATTAATCATCTTAGCCTCCTTACCAGAACAGGGCGACAAACAGGATCACCACGGTGACCACCGCCGTCACCACCCAGAGCCCTTTAATGACCGGCTCTGGCCCCATTTTTTCGCCTTTGATGATGACGTTGGCGGCTTTCGGCGCCAGCTCAAACCAGGTTTTGGTGTGCAGCAGCGCCGCCGCCAGAGTAATCAGGTTGAGGATCACCACCACCGGGTTTTGCAGGAATCCGATATATCCCGCCCAGCTCTCGGCGCCGTGCTTGAGGGCAAACAGCCCATAAATCAGCACAATGCTAAACCATACCGTCGGTACCGCCGTGCCTTCCCGTACCATGTAGAAGCGATAAAACGGCAGCTTTTTCCACCAGGTGGAGGTCATTGGTCGCACGTAGGGTTTGCGTTTCGTCGTCATAATGCACTCCTTAGCGTGGTTTCAGGGTGGCGATAAGAAAGTCTTTCGAGCTTTCCACCTTGCCCTGCTGGATCGCGGCCGCCGGGTCGACGTGCTTCGGACACACTTCCGAGCAGTAGCCAACGAAAGTACAGGTCCAGACGCCATTCTGGCCGTTAAGCTGCGCCATGCGTTCCTTTTTACCGTGGTCGCGGCTGTCTTCGTTATAGCGGTGGGCGAGGGTGATCGCCGCCGGGCCGATAAATTCCGGGTTCAGGCCGAACTGTGGACAGGCGGCATAGCACAGCCCGCAGTTGATGCAGCCGGAAAACTGATGGTATTTCGCCATCTGGGCCGGGGTCTGCTTGTTTGGCCCCTGGTCAGGCGTGCGGTTATTGCCGATGATATACGGCTTAATGGCTTCCAGGCTTTCGATAAAGTGGGTCATGTCCACCACCAGATCGCGCTCGATCGGGAAGTTGGCCAATGCCTCCACCTTGATGCCTTTGGTGTAATCGCGCAGGAAGGTTTTGCAGGCCAGCTTCGGCACCTTGTTGACCATCATGCCGCAGGAACCGCAGATTGCCATTCGGCAGGACCAGCGGTAGCTCAGGTCTGGCGCCAGGTTGTCTTTGATGTAGCCCAGCGCGTCCAGCAGCGAGGTCTGTTCATCGTAAGGCACGTCATAGAACGCGCTGTGCGGTGCGGTGTCGACCTCCGGATTGTAGCGCACCACTTCGACTTTCAGGTTTTTCATCTCAGCCATGGGTGGTCTCCTTCTTCTCAGCCGCGTCCGCTTCTGCGCCATAGACACGTTTTGCCGGCGGCAGCGTGGTGATCTTCACATCGCCATATTCCAGACGGGTAGTGCCATCGGCCTCGCGGAAGGCGAGAGTGTGCTTGAGGAAGTTGACGTCGTCGCGTTCGGTACAGCCTTCATCCAGACGCTGGTGCGCCCCGCGCGATTCTTTACGGGCGATGGCCGAGTGCGCCATACATTCGGCAACGTTTAAACCGTGCCCCAGCTCAATGGTGTAAAGCAGATCGGTATTGAACACGCTGGAATTATCGGTAATGCGCACGCGCTTAAAGCGCTCCTGCAGTTCAGCCAGCTTGTCGATCGTTTTCTGCATCAGCTCCGGCGTGCGGTAGATGCCGCAGCCTTCCTCCATCGACAGCCCCATTTCATCGCGAATTCTCGCCCAGTTTTCGTTACCTTCCTGGTTGACGAGATCTTTCAGGCGCTGCTCCACATCGGCAGCCTGCGCATCGAGGGCGGCGCCGTTTGCCTCGCCCGCCTGAGCGGCGCGCTGCATGGCCTGCTCCCCGGCCAGGCGGCCGAAGACCACCAGCTCGGCCAGCGAGTTGGAGCCCAGACGGTTGGCGCCATGTAAGCCAACGGACGAGCATTCGCCCACGGCAAACAGCCCTTTGATCCGGGTTTCGCACTGCTGATCGGTTTCAATACCGCCCATGGTGTAGTGCGCGGTCGGGCGCACCGGGATCGGCTCTTTCACCGGATCGACGCCGACGTAGGCTTTCGCCAGTTCACAGATAAACGGCAGACGCTCCAGCAGTTTTTTCTCGCCGAGGTGGCGGAGATCGAGGTAGACCACGTCGCCGCGCGGCGTCGGGATGGTGTTCCCTTTCCGCCACTCGTGCCAGAAGGCCTGGGACACTTTGTCGCGTGGGCCCAGCTCCATATATTTATTCTTCGGTTCGCCGAGCGGGGTTTCCGGGCCCATGCCGTAATCCTGCAGATAGCGGTAGCCGTTTTTGTTGACCAGAATCCCGCCTTCGCCGCGGCAGCCTTCGGTCATCAGGATCCCGGAGCCCGGCAGGCCGGTCGGGTGATACTGAACGAATTCCATGTCGCGCAGCGGCACGCCATGGCCCAGGGCCATCCCCATCCCGTCACCGGTGACGATGCCACCGTTGGTGTTGTAGCGGTAGACGCGCCCGGCGCCGCCGGTAGCCAGCACCACGGCGTTAGCGCGGATCTGCACCAGGGTGCCTTCCATCATATTCATCGCCACCAGGCCGCGGGCCTGCCCGTCATCGACCAGCAGGTCAAGGACGAAATGTTCGTCAAAGCGCTGAATTTGGGGAAACTGAAGGGAGGTCTGGAAGAGGGTATGCAGCATGTGGAAGCCGGTTTTGTCGGCGGCAAACCAGGTGCGTTCGATTTTCATGCCACCGAAGCGCCGGACGTTGACGCTGCCGTCGGGGCGGCGGCTCCATGGGCATCCCCACTGCTCCAGCTGGGTCATTTCCGTCGGGCAGTGATGAACAAAATAGTCGACGACATCCTGCTCGCACAGCCAGTCGCCTCCCGCGACGGTGTCGTGAAAATGGTACTCAAAGCTATCGTGATCCTGGGCAACGGCTGCGGACCCCCCTTCTGCAGCGACCGTATGGCTGCGCATCGGATAGACTTTAGAAATCAGGGCGATTTTAGCGTTGGGGTTGGCCTGAGCGGCGGCGATAGCGGCACGAAGGCCTGCCCCGCCGGCGCCAATTACGGCGAGATCGGCTTGAAAAGTTTGCACGACATTCCTCCAGTTTTAGTGTATTTCGCCGCCGGGCTGGCGAAAAAGTATCACTGCTCCTTTATAGGTACAGGAGTATAGCCTTAGGGTCAGTATGGAAAATTGACGTGTTCGATTTTTTTATCGATATGTGCGGTTATTTATCAGTGGTATTTATGCGTCAGGGTTAACGATAGATTAATGGCATGTAGTCTGCCGGAGATTGCACAAAATTTGTTTCACTCGCCGGTTGCGAGTAGACTTCGTGCCCTTAATTTGCAATCGGAGAAAGTACCATGAGCGAGACGGCAACCTGGCAGCCGAGCGCACCCATTCCCAATCTGTTGAAGCGCGCGGCGGTGATGGCGGAAATCCGCCGTTTCTTTACCGATCGCGGCGTGCTGGAGGTGGAGACGCCTTGCATGAGTCAGGCGACGGTAACGGATATTCATTTGTTCCCGTTCGAAACCCGTTTCGTCGGCCCGGGCCATTCTCAGGGGCTTAACCTGTACCTGATGACCAGTCCGGAATACCACATGAAGCGCCTGCTGGCGGCGGGTTGCGGCCCGGTCTTCCAGCTGTGCCGCAGCTTCCGTAATGAAGAGATGGGGCGTCATCACAATCCGGAATTCACCATGCTGGAGTGGTATCGTCCATGCTATGACATGTATCGCCTGATCAATGAGGTGGACGATCTGCTGCAGCAGGTGCTGGAGTGCCAACCGGCGGAAAGTCTCTCCTATCAGCAGGCGTTTCAGCGCCATCTGGAAATTGACCCGCTCTCTGCCGATAAAGCTCAGCTGCGTGAAGTCGCAGCGAAGCTGGATCTGAGCAATATCGCCGATACTGAAGAAGATCGCGATACCCTGCTGCAGCTGCTGTTCACCATGGGCGTGGAGCCGCACATCGGCAAAGATCGACCAACGTTCATTTATCATTTCCCGGCGACTCAGGCCTCTTTAGCGCAGATCAGCCCGGAAGATCATCGGGTCGCTGAGCGCTTTGAGGTCTATTACAAAGGTATTGAGCTGGCGAACGGTTTCCACGAGCTGACCGACGCCCATGAACAGCGCCTGCGGTTTGAGCAGGATAACCGCAAACGCGCCGCGCGCGGCCTTCCGCAGCAGCCCATCGATAACAACCTGCTGGCGGCGCTGGAGGCGGGTTTGCCGGACTGCTCCGGCGTGGCGCTGGGCGTTGACCGCGTGGTAATGCTGGCGCTGGGCGCTGAAAGCATCGGCGAAGTGATCGCCTTTACGGTAGACCGCGCCTGATCGCTTTTTCACCTCCCTCCGCCGGCGGGTGGGGGAGGTGAAAGACGACTCTGAACCTGACACCCTCGCCCCGGCTTTAGCCCGAATACCCACAATTTCCCTCCGTGATTTTGCTACTATCCGCGCTCTTTTTATGAGGCCAGGCGTCGCTCGTCGGGCGATGCCCACGTTTGGATAGATTTATGCATCAACAACTCAAGAAGATGAGCCTGATCGGGCTGATTCTGATGATCTTCACCTCGGTGTTTGGCTTTGCCAACAGCCCATCGGCGTTTTATCTGATGGGCTATAGCGCGATGCCGTTTTACCTTTTTTCCGCCCTCTTTTTCTTTATCCCGTTCGCGCTGATGATGGCGGAGATGGGCTCAGCTTATCGTCGCGAAGAGGGCGGGATCTATTCCTGGATGAACCACAGCGTCGGGCCGCGCTTTGCCTTCATTGGTACCTTTATGTGGTTTGCCTCGTACGTAGTGTGGATGGTGAGTACCGCCGCTAAGATCTGGGTCCCGCTATCTACTTTTTTGTTTGGCGCGGACAAAACCCAGACCTGGGCGCTGGGTAGCCTGACGCCGACGCAGACGGTCGGTATTCTGGCGGCCTGCTGGATGGTCGTGGTGACCTTTATTGCCGTCAAAGGGATCAATAAAATCGCTAAAATTACCGCCGTCGGCGGTATCGCGGTGATGGGGCTTAACCTGGTGCTGCTGCTGGTGAGCGGGGCGATCCTTCTGCTTAACGGCGGTCATTTCGCCCAGCCGTTAAACTTCACCCTTTCGCCTAATCCCGGGTATCAGTCGGGCATGGCGATGCTGTCGTTTGTGGTATTTGCCATCTTTGCCTATGGCGGAATTGAGGCGGTTGGCGGCTTAGTGGATAAGACCGATAAGCCGGAAAAGAACTTTGCCAAAGGTATTATCATCGCGGCGATCGTTATCTCGATCGGTTACTCGCTGGCGATTGTGCTGTGGGGCGTGAGCGCCAACTGGCAGCAGGTGCTTGGCGCGCGTTCGACCAACCTCGGCAACATCACCTATGTGCTGATGACCAGCCTCGGGGCGACGCTGGGCCAGGCCCTGCACCTGACCCCTGCGGCGTCAGCCCTGACCGGGGTCTGGTTCGCCCGTATTACCGGCCTGTCGATGTTTCTCGCTTACACCGGCGCGTTCTTCACCCTCAGCTATTCTCCTCTGAAAGCGATTATCCAGGGCACGCCAAAAGCGCTCTGGCCGTCGGTGATGACCCGCCTTAACGTCAACGGAATGCCCGCCGCGGCGATGTGGCTGCAGTGTCTGCTGGTCGGGGTGTTTATCGTACTGGTATCGTTCGGTGGGGATAGCGCTTCCGCGTTTTATAACAAGCTGACGCTGATGGCCAATGTCTCTATGACCTTGCCTTATCTGTTCCTGACCATCGCCTTCCCGTTCTTCAAGGCGAAAACCCATCTTGATCGGCCGTTCGTGATCTTCAAAAACCGTCCGTCGACGCTGCTGGCGACCGGCGTGGTGCTGCTGGTGGTGACCTTCGCCAATATCTTCACCATTATCCAACCCGTCATCGACAGCGGGGACTGGAACAGCACCCTGTGGATGGTCGGTGGGCCGATCTTCTTCTCACTGCTGGCGCTGGGGATCTACGAAAGCTACCGTCGGCGCATGGCTTCCGGCGCGCTGGTGATGGAGAGTTAAAGAACCTGCCCGACGGTGCAGCCGGGCAGGGGATGGTTTACAGGCTACCAGCCGTACGGCGGCTGGTTTTTCCGGCCGAGGTCATGGTTTTACTGCTTTGCCTGCCGTCAATACTTTCCAGACGCATCTGGAACGGAGGGAACGGCATATCAATGCCATGCTCGCGGAAGCCCGCCAGGATCAGCTGATGCATCTCATGGCGCAGCGGCATGCGGTGCCCCATCTCCGCGGCAAAAATACGTAGCTCGAAAATCTGGATCCCCTGCTGCAGGTCGACGAGAAACGCCTCCGGCGCCGGGGTATCGATGACCAGCGAGCAGCGATGCGCCGCGGCGATGAGAATTTTCGTCACCTCTTCGGTATCGGCGTCCACAGGCGCCGGCACCGTCAGCACCACGCGGGTAACCGAGTCCGACAGCGACCAGTTGATAAACTGTTCGGTAATGAACGCCTTGTTCGGCACGATAATCTCTTTTCGGTCCCAGTCGCTGATGGTGGTCGCACGGGTATTAATGCGGGTGACGCTGCCCGTCAGGTCGCGAATGGTGACCGTATCGCCGATGCGGATCGGCTTCTCAAACAGGATAATCAGGCCGGAGATAAAGTTGGCGAAGATCTCCTGCAGGCCAAACCCGAGACCCACACCCAGCGCGGCGACCAGCCACTGCAGCTTCGACCACTCAATACCGATCATTGAGAAGCCCACCAGCCCGCCGACCAGCATCAGCAGATACTTAGTGATGGTGGTGATGGCGTAGCCGGTGCCGGGGGTTAAATCGAGATGCTGGAGGATCGCCAGTTCCAGCAGCGCGGGCAGGTTGCGTACCAGCTGAGTGGTGATGATCAGCACCAGAATGGCAATCAACACCGCGCCAAGCGTAATAGGCTCAAGGCTTTCCACCCCTTGTACCGTCGAGGTCACGTCCCACAGCGAGATATTCTCAAGGAAGCCAAACGCCGAGTGAATCTCCGACCACAGCACGATGACCGATAGCAGCGCGATCAGCATCAGCAGGGAGCGCACAAGCCGCAGCGACTGGGTACTGATGGCATCGAGGTCGACCTCGCTGACCTCCGTCTCCACCGACCCTTCCGGGCTGCTGACGTGAACGGGCTCATCTTCGCCGCGGGCGCGCTGAGCGAGAATTTCCGCGCGACGATGGCGGGCCCGGTCGAAGGCCAGCCGGCGGCGCTGGATCAGCATCCAGCGGCGGATGATGTGATAGACCACCAGCAGCAGGAACCAGATGGCGACCGAGGTTTCCAGACGCGCAAGCAGCGCCTGGGCGGTGGCGAGGTAGCCGACGGCGGCCGCCAGCATGGCCACCAGCGGGGCGCCAAGCATCAGGTTCCACAGCAGGCGGTTCACCATATTGTCGCCATTCCCCTCTTTATCCAGATAGAGCGGAATACCGGCGTGCTTAAGGCTCAGGGTGACCACCGCCAGCGCGCCGCAGATCAGCAGGAAGCACAGGCGGCCCAGCGAAGCAGAGAATTCGCGGTCGTTAAGATTATCGAACATGATCAGCGCCATAATCAGCGGCACAATCAGCCCGATGCTCATCAGGTAGTAGCGCATCGCCTTCGCCACGCGGCTACGCGGCCAGCCGAAGTGGGCGATAAACAGCCCGTTTGGCCGGGCGAAGGTGGCGCAGATCATCACCACCCACAGCAGAGGCACCGTCGCGGTGACTCCATCGCCAATCGCCACCGCCAATGGGAACGGCCAGGCGGACTGCAGACCATAGCCGAGCGTCATCCACAGCACCGGCAGCGGCGAGGCCACCAGTATCGACCAGAAGACCGTGCGCAGCGTCAGCCAGAAGTGATCCTGGGTGACTTTCCCCACCCGGGCGCTGGAGCGCTCGAGAAAGCGGGTGAAATGGCGCCGCGAGCTGATGCTAAAGCCAACCAGCAGCAGGGCGGCAAACAGCGGCAGCAGGGTCTCTTTGCTGGTAAGCATCATCGCGCTGGCTTTGCCCAGTTCGCTGATGGTATCCAGGGAGATCAGGCGCCGCAGATCCTGGACGATCTCCAGCGGCCAGGAGAAGCCGATGGGGCTGACGTCCGAAGTCCAGAACAGATAGCGGTGGGTGGCTTCGTTGATCTCTTTCAGCGCGTCTTCCAGCTGGCCGTTGGCGACCTTCAGCTTAGTGAGCTCCAGCATCAGGGTGTCGCCGCCGCGCAGCAGCGAGTTCAGCAGCTCGTTCTGCGTGCGCAGCTGCGCCTGCAGGATCTTGTTCTGCTCACTGGTCAGCGGTTCGCCGTCGGCCTGGCGGATCTGCCGCAGCTGCGGCTGCTTACTCAGCAAATCTTCAAAGCGCAGACGCTGCACGCGCAGCTGCGCCATTTCCGTATCCAGCTGCTGCGGGCGAGGGCGCTCCGGCAGCCGCGCCACCTGGGCGCGCAGGGCTTCGCCCAGCAGATTGGAGGAGCCCAGCCACTGCGACTGCTCGCGCAGAGTGTTTAACGCCTGGCGCACCTGCAGCGTTTGATTCGTCGCCTGCCGCTGCTGGGACGCCACCAGATCCATGCGCTGCGCCTGCTGGTTCAGCGCCTGGGAGAGCTCACGGTTGACCTTAAACTGGGCGGTGATGTCCGGCGGCAGGTTTTCACTGTTCTCCGCCAGCAGTTCGGTACTCTCCAGCGCCTTTTCCGCCTCCCGCTGGCGCTGGCTGTTTTGCAGATTGCGCAGCGCCTGCAGATAGGCATCCAGCTGCTCGCTCTGTTTTTGCGCCAGCTCGGAACGGGCGCGCGACAGCTCCTGGCGGTTGTTGGCGGAGAGCTGGGCGAGGTCGAGTTCATCCACCAGCGCCTTCAGACGCGCTGATTCCGCCTGCAGAGCAAGATTTTGCGCCTGGGCGAGAGCATTGTTGCCGGTTTGCGTGCCGATGCGGCGCTCAACCTCATTGAGCTGACGACGGGCATCGGTTTGCTGCTGCGGCAGCTGGTTCAGGGAGTCGGCGATTTCACGCGCGCGATCCTGCTCCTGCTGCGCCTGGCGGCTCGATTCCAGCAGTTGGCTGCTGACCTGCAGGATCTCCTGGTTCAGCGCATCGGCGGTCAGGCCGGTTGGCACCTGGCGCGGCTCTTCGCTCAGATTATTGAGCTGGGCACGCAGGCTTTGAAACAGTTTGGGGAAATTGTCGATAACGTCCTGATACTGACGGGCGCGCTCGAGGGATGATTTTCGCTCCTCAAGCGCGTTCAGCGCGGACTGCAGAACTTCAACGGTTTCAGGCTGGGCGGGCTTTGCCGCCTTCGCCTGTTCCAGTTCCTGGGTTATCTGTTTAGCATCCGGGGCTGTCGCAGCGTACGCCCCGAAACTGAGGCTCAAGGCCAACAGGAAAGTGTATATCAGGCGCACGGCATAACCCTTTTGCTGAAGAATTAACCTTGGTCTTGTTTATCGTCAACCAGCGGGCTGGCGCGGTGTTCGGCGCGGATCTCTTCTTCCGGTAACGGCGCGGGTTCAGCGGCGGCGGTCGCTTCCACTGCTGTCGCCAGCGGTTGGCCGATCTTGGTCACGGACAGGCTTTGCAGCGTGTCGACCAGCTTCACTTGGCCCGGGGCAAACAGGTTGATCACGGTGGAACCCAGTTTGAAGCGGCCCATCTCCTGGCCTTTCAGCAAGGCGATGGAGCCTTCGTTGTCGCCAGCGGGCCAGGTCCAGCGTTTAATAATGCCTTCGCGCGGCGGGGTCACGGTGCCGGACCACACGGTCTCGATGCTGCCGACGATAGTTGCGCCCACCAGAATTTGCGCCATCGGGCCAAACTCAGTATCAAACAGGCAGATGACGCGCTCGTTACGGGCGAACAGGTTCGGCACGTTCTGCGCCGTCAAGTGGTTAACAGAGAACAGGTCGCCAGGAACGTAGATCATTTCGCGCAGGATGCCGTTGCACGGCATGTGTACGCGGTGATAGTCGCGCGGCGACAGGTAGGTGGTGGCGAAGCTGCCGTTACGGAACAGGTCGGCCATCTGATAGTTGCCGGCCAGCAGGGCTTCCAGACTGTAGTCATGACCTTTAGCCTGCAGGATTTTATCGTTCTCAATGGCGCCAAGCTGGCTGATCACGCCATCGGCCGGCATCACCAGCACGTTTGGATCGGTATTCAGCGGGCGAACGTCGTCGCGCAGCGGGCGCACGAAGAAATCGTTGAAGGTGCGATAAGCCGCGGTATCCGGCTTCTGCGCCTCTTTCATATCGACCTTGTAGTATTTCACGAACAGATCGATGACCAGCTTCGTCAGCCAACCTGCGCGTTTGCTCGCACCCCAGCCTGCGAGGCGGGTGAGCCACAGTTTAGGCAGAATGTATTGCAGTGAAAGTTTAAGATCGTTTAACAAAGTAGCCTCCAGGCCATGATATGTCGTTCCTGACCCCGCCTGCGGGCGGGGACCTGAAAAAAGGGGACGATTCTATACGTAAAACTCGCCAAATGGCATCCGCGTAAGCTGCGTCATCATCGCTGCCCGGCAGCGCCTGACGTGATGCTCAGCTTAATGATCAGTCATCGGACGAGGAAAAGTTTTTACGCGTTTTTACCTGTACCTGCGCCATGCTTTCCAGGATGCGGTGGTAGTTCTCAAAACGGCTTTCGGCGATCTTGCCGTTCTCTACCGCTTCGCGAAGCGCACAGCCAGGATCGGTATCGTGTTTACAGTCGCGATATTTGCAACGGCCTAAATAATCATGGAATTCGACAAAGCCGTTGGTGATTTGTTCCGCTTCCAGATGCCACAGGCCGAACTCACGTACCCCCGGTGAATCAATCACATCGCCGCCGTGCGGGAAGTGGTAGAGGCGTGCCGCGGTGGTGGTGTGTTGACCTAAGCCGGAAACGTCCGAGACATCATTGGTGAGGATCTGATCCTCGTTCAACCCGAGCAGGGCGTTCAGCAGGCTCGATTTACCGACCCCGGACTGCCCGGCGAAGATACTGATGCGGTCGGTCAGGGCCGCTTCCAGCGGCTTAAGGCCGTCCTGAGTCCGACTGGAAACCAGCAGCACGCGGTAACCGATGTTGCGGTAGATATCCATTTGCTCATTGACGAAGCGAAGACCATCATCATCCAGCAGATCGATTTTATTCAGCACAATAAGCGGCTCGATATCCTGCGCTTCGCAGGCCACCAGATAGCGATCGATAATATTCAGCGACAGCTCAGGCAGGATCGCGGAAACCACCACGATCTGGTCGATATTGGCGGCGATAGGCTTCACGCCGTCGTAAAAATCCGGACGCGTCAGGACGGAGGCGCGATCGTGCACCGCCTCGACGATCCCTTTGACGCTTACGCCGTCGGCGGCGTCTTTACCCGGCCGCCAGACCACGCGGTCGCCGGTGACCAGCGAGCGGATCGTCCGGCGGATATTGCAGCGATGCACGCTGCCGTCAGCGGATTCGACGTCGGCATGCATACCAAAGCGACTGATGACAATGCCTTCCGACGTTTCGCCAAACAGGTTGTCATCGTAGTCGGCCTTCTCCGCAGTGGTTTTCAGACGGCGCTGGTGGTTGGCTTTGACGCGGCGCTGCTGGCCTTTGGAGAGTTTATTTTTACTCAATCGAACTGGCTCCTGGTCGCCCTGATGGGGCAAAACCTCTATGATACACGCTATTTTAGATGAATATAGTCACGCGAGAAGGGTGGAAAATAGCATGAGTGCAAATGAAAACAACCTCATTTGGATCGATCTTGAGATGACAGGGCTGGATCCGGAGCGCGATCGCATTATCGAAATCGCCACCCTGGTGACCGATGCCAACCTGAACATTCTGGCTGAGGGCCCGACCATCGCGGTGCATCAGTCGGACGCTCAGTTGGCATTAATGGACGAGTGGAATGTGCGGACGCATACCGGCAGCGGTCTGGTGGATCGCGTAAAGGCCAGCACCGTCAGCGAGCACGATGCCGAACTGGCGACCATTGAGTTTCTTAAGCAGTGGGTGCCGGCGGGCAAGTCGCCGATCTGCGGCAACAGTATCGGCCAGGATCGTCGCTTCCTGTTTAAGTACATGCCGCAACTGGAAGCCTATTTCCACTATCGCTACCTGGACGTTAGCACGCTGAAAGAGCTGGCGCGCCGCTGGAAGCCGGAAATTCTCGACGGTTTTAAAAAGCAGGGCACTCATCAGGCGATGGACGATATCCGCGAGTCGGTCGCCGAGCTGGCTTACTACCGCGAACACTTCATTAAGCTGTAAACCGCGACCGGGCCCTGTGCGCGGCCCGGTACACTTTTCTGCGTTATTTAAACCACTTCTGCTGCATCTGCTGGAAGTCAGGTGTCGCCATGACCGCGGCCAGGGCATCGTTGATGGCGTTCAGCAGCTCCGGATCGTCTTTGCGCACCGCAATCGCATACTGCTTACCGTAATAAGCCGGGTCGGTGGCCCGTTCATCCATGATGGCGTAGTCAGGGTTCTCCTGCTGCCAGGCGTCGAGGGTGGCGAAGTCGCCCATGACGCCGGTTATTTGCCCGGCTTTCAGCGCGGCCAGGGCGCTGGCGACATCGTCGTAAGGGACAGCCTGTACGGCTTTCTGTTTATCACGCAGGTAGCGCTGATGCAGCGTGCCTTTCACCACGCCGACTTTTTTAGCCTTCAGATCGGCAAAGGTATGGGCGACATCTTTGTTGACGATCACTACCCCGGAGAGCGCCTGGCGATAGGGTCGGCTGAAGGCGACCTGCTTCTCACGCATCGGGATCACTTCCATGCCGGCAATCACCGCGTCAAATTTCTTAAAGCGTAAAGCCGGGATCAGGGTATCGAAACGCTGCGCCGTGAACTGGCACTGCGCCTGCATCTGCTGGCACAGGGCGTGCGCGAGATCGATATCGAAGCCAACGGGCTGATTTTTGCCGTTGGCGGTGACAAACGGTGGATTGGCCGTGGTGGTGCCAAAATGGAGCGTCTCGGCTGACGCGGTTCCGATGGCCAGCGTGCTCAGCAGCAGGACGGTGAGGACTTTTCTCATGCTAATTCCCTGTTTGGCGTCGGGGTGGCCTCGTTATACGTCGCGCCACCGCTGTATGATGCGAGCGATTTTGCGTCATTCAGCCGGGCGGAAAAAGCGATTTTGCCCGTTATGACGCTTATTTATACAATTCAGCGGCGTAGATGGCGAGAAAATGTCCATTTAAACAAAAAACGCAAAAAAGTGATCGTCAGGGGGTTGCAGGGGCATCGAATTCTCGTATAATGCGCCTCCCGTAACGACGCAGAAATGCAAATTACGACGCCATCGAAATATGGCAAAAAATGCAGTAACGCGGGAATAGCTCAGTTGGTAGAGCACGACCTTGCCAAGGTCGGGGTCGCGAGTT
>ERZ501031.37-NODE-37-length-39864-cov-6.222136_pt1 | contig 39864 bp, 47 predicted proteins | sample MGYA00248843_ERZ501031 | MGnify/ENA primary metagenome ERZ501031 (study PRJEB25958, sample SAMN03398557) | human skin metagenome | study: EMG produced TPA metagenomics assembly of the Human Skin Microbiome Metagenome (human skin metagenome) data set. | reverse complement strand
CGATGCCGTCTTCCGGTTCCCAGGCCGTCGCCTCATGTTCATACGCGGCGGTCGTTGTCGCCATTGGTTCGGCGGCAGGGATCTCAGCTGATTTCTCGAACACCTCGGCCTGGAGGATGATCGGCACCGCGCCGATCTGGTGAACTACCGTGATCGCAGCACCTGAAAGGGTTCCCGCGCACAACGCCACGAAAAACAGTCGTCGAAAGAGATTCATCTCGACACCTCAATGGCAAGGAAAAGCGTTCGCGTGCCGGGTGTCGTGCGCGACGTTGTGGAGCGCCTCGATATGCGAAAAGCCGACACCCCAAAGCATGAAAAGTCCCAGGAATGCCAGCACGATGGCCGGAACAAGGACAGTCTGAGGCGTCGCTTTGGCGGGGGTCGCTATGCCGAGTGTCGAGTGAGTTTGCATGGAGGTCGCCTTCGCTGGATGAGATCGGAACCAAAACGGAATCCTCACGTGCGGGCGGCTTGCGACCCAACTTTTGAAAAGTCGAGCGCATCACGCAAACTATCACCGCCGCGAGGACACCCCGTCCTCTGTCGGTTTAGTCAGCGATGGCAGGTCTCCTGACTCGCGGGTCGCCGCCGATCGCCGACCTTCCCGGTTGCCCAGTGGTCCTTGCTGGCGACAGGCTCTCCGCTCACAGTTGCGGGGGCAGCCACGGTTTTAGTCCCTCGATTTGGTCGACCGCACCGTGTTCCCTATTAATCCCTTGAACTTACGTTCGTTGGGGAACCATCAATGGCTACTGTAGGCTGGTCCCGGAAGAGCGTCAACACACGGCGTTGACGCTCGATCACAAGCCGGTCAGATAGGCTTGTTTTCGGCAAGAGCGGTCAAGCGCTTAGCCAGCTGCTCATCGGACATCGAAGGATAGATGTATTTCACAACGGTCCCTTCAGAGGACAGCAAGTAGATATGGGTGGTGTGGGACATCGCCATGCCCTGCATGTTCTGGGCGTCAGGTGAGGCTGAGCGAATCTTAGTCCTCTGCCCTGGCGCTGCGGGCAAGCTAACCTGGACCGGCTTCACCGCGGAGGCACTGCCTTGTTCACCGCCATGATGAGCGCCGGATTGGTGCTTATGAATGGCGCTGGCGTTGTCACCGGAATGGTCCGCAGTGGCGTGAGGGCCGCTGGCGGAAACGGGCTCCTCAGTTTCCGTGACGTTTGCGACACCACTTTCCGCTGAGACTTCCTGATCCTGGTCATCCCCGTTGAAGGTGGCCTGCGCAGTATAGTCGCGTCGAACGCGGAAGCGGGCAGCGACGTCGTAGACTTGCTTCCGGGTGCCGGACAGACCGATCAAACGCGGATGTGTGTTGGCGACGAAGCGGGCAAGTTCTTCCGGACCGTCGTTGCGGTCATCAACGCTGATGAAAGCCGCCTGCACCATGTCCGCCTTGTCACCCATCAGATCGAGTGCCCTGCCGATCTTATTGGCGGTGACCGGGCAGATGTCGTCGCACTGGCTGTAACCGAAGAACAGCACCAGCGGCTTGCCTTTGAAGTCAGCCATCGTGACAGGTCGCCCGGTATGATCAGTCAGGCTGAAATCTCCTCCAAGCTTGGCCGGCTCGGGCCATCCTCCATGCCCACCGTAGCCACCGTCCGAGGTGGCGCTTGAATGCCCGCCCGGAGCGCCGGCGGAAACCGTCGGATGCTTCTCACCATGCTGACCAGGATCAGTGACAGCTGCCTTCAGTTCATCGGACGCATGTGTCTCATGGTCCTGAGCAGCGTTGGTCGATGCACCAGACAGGACGGCAAGGGATGCAGAGGAAAGGGTGATCGCTAGAAGAGCACCCAGCTTCAGATATCTGGGACGGCGCGTGCTTGGCATTCTGCTGTCCTCCGTCACGACGCGATGATCTTGGCGATCGCTTCGCCGCCAGGATGCTTCTGATTGGTGATCCAGTGAAGGAATTCGCCCTTGATGTTGCAGTTCGCCTGAACATTGGGGAACCACAATGCGCACCGCTGAGCAGTAGTCAGTTCAAGGGTGGGAGTGCTGGTTCCCGGACCCACCTGGTAGGGCGCGGAGAAGGATCCTTTGGCGACATTGGTGCGCAAGGGCCGTCCATCGATCTCGACAACCCAGGCGGGGCGGTCGAGGCTGATCCGCATCCGGCTGTAGGAAGCGTTGGCCAGGCGCACCACGGCGTTGGTTCCCTTCTTGACCTTGACTGCCGTTCTGGCGTCGGTCTGCGTCTTGCTGTTCGGCACACCGGTGATCAGGAAATACTGCGGCTCAAAACGGTCAAGGCCGATATCGTCGCCGCACATGCCGGCGTTGTGGTCGAGCAGGTGCCAGCGGGGGTCCACGTCGTCGAATACGAGAATGGACTCGGTCGCATACGGTGCGCCTGGCTTGAAAGCCGGATCGGATACGTACTCGTCTCCCGGCCACGGATCATAGACCAGCTTCGGGTTGGCGGTGTCACCACTGCCATTCACGGGATCGATGATGAGCACGCCGTACATGCCCATCTCGAAATGCAGCACCGTATTCTTGTGGCAGTGGTAGAGGTAAGTGCCGGCCTGATGCGGCATCCACTGGTAAGTGTACTGGCTCTTGACCTCGAATGAGGTGTGGCCGACCCCGTCGTTGTAAGGCGTGGGTTCGATGCCGTGCCAGTGTATCGTGTGGGTGTTCTTGGCCGGCTTGAACTCACAGTGGAATACCTGACCCTGCTTCACCCGAATCAACTTGGATGGCCACTCACGGTCTCCGCCGCTGATATCGGGATCCTTGAATCCCCAGAACGGCAGTTGTTTGCCATCGGCCATCGTTACCAGAAAATCGGCAACCTGACGGCGGACAAAGACCTGCCGGGTAACCTTGTCCGGCGTTGCGGGACTGGCCTCGAACGGATGACAGCCAAACTCTTCGTACTCACCAGGATCTGAGATCGGGCGCGAAATAACGGGCATTGCTATACGTCCTTAAATGTCTGCTCCAGAGCTAACCGGGAACGGAGCGGAAATGATGTTGCTCGATCGACCAAGGGAACTGGCTCGCTGCGGTGAATGATCTTTCCGGATGCTTGGCATCCGTGATCGCTACCCAGGAGCTGGTCTCCTTGCCGGAGCGGGTTAGGAGTGCAGGCCGTCGATTTCCCAATCGGTCATCAGGCCCATTGGATAGGAGCCCCCCGCCGAAGTCTGTGGAATCTCATTGTGGCAATGCATGGGGTAGCTCAGCGGGAACTTCTCCTGGCGAGGTGGCCAGGCGTTTGGCGGCACGTCCGGCGGCGCCGTGAACGGCAGCAGACAATCCTGAATGCAGCCGGACTCCATCGTCCATACATCGCGCTCGATCACATTTCTGTTGAAGGTGACCGCACCAGTACTCCGCTGCGTATCAGTCAGCATGAACACATGATTACCGTGGATGTGGGGCGAATGACAGGCAAGGCCCGCATTCATGCAGCGGATGATCAGCGGTTCACCGATGGTGCCGCGTGGACACGTATTCTTGTCGTGGGCGGCGTCGATACCGCACAAGCCGTTGATGGTGAAGTAGCGCGGCTTGAAGTCGGCCCAGATGCTGGACAGCATACTGGCATCAACCTGACCATCGGCGGCGCGCTGGCACCAGCGCGGATCGATCTGATTGAAGATCCAGACCATGTCGCGCGAGTCGTCCCAGTCATCGCCTGGAAAACGGGCGGTAGTTCCCAGCGCGCCGAACAGCTTGTCGATGGGGCTGCCTGGCGGCACATCCGCCGGGCTGTAGGGCATCCTGTTGTTGTTGCTGGTCCTGCCGTTTTCCGGCTCAACGACAAAGGCGCCATGCAAACCCAACAGGCGGTTGAGCGGGCTCATATCGGGATCGAGATAGAAATACGTCCCAGGTTTGCCAGCCGTGAAGGTGACCGTTGCCTCCCCACCACTCGGCGGAACCGAGCTGAGGCTGCTGTTCGCTTGGCCAGGCACCTGAAAACCATGGGGCCGGGTGCTCAGATTGGTGATCTTTACGGTGACGGTTCTGCCTTCGCGCACCCGAATGATCGGTCCGGGAATCGTCGGAGCCTTGCCAGTCTCGCAGAACGCGTACATGAACACGGTACTGCCGTCGATCAGCTCGAAGTCGACATCCTGGATGGTCAAGTTGACGTCAGCATCCCCGCCGCCACCGCCAATGTCGCCGCTCTCGACATCGTCATCTCCGGCCGCGACAAGTCTCGGCAGCACAATAGCTGAACTGGCGAAGGCCGATATGCCGGCACCATAGCGTAAGAACGTGCGTCTATTCAGTGAAGTCATTTTCGCCCCCATATTGGGCTGGGCCGGCCCTCGGGAGGGCCGGCCCAGTGTCCGTCAAACCAACTGTCGGGAAGGTTTGGTCGGGAGCGAAGCTCAACTTGAGGTTAAATAGAATGCCTGTCGGAATGTCCACTAAATTCAAAATAAACGAGCAATGAATCATTAGTTACCCAATAAGGGCAGTTGATCAACAGGTAATCTAGTAGCTTTGAATGAGGGCTTTCTTAGGAACGTACCCTTGGCAATATGCAATTAGCTAATCTATTCATACAACCTTTCTACAGATACATAGAAACATCATCCATCTGGCGGATCATTGCTCGCTCGATCAACTCAAAGAGGTACCGCTTTCGTCACCGGAATATGCGTGCCCCTGATCCGTCCTATAAATGTCGGGAAGTCAGGTCGGGTCTCAGCTCACAATCGAGGATTGCAGTAAAATATATGTTTTTTTAGCGCTTCGCGCGAGATTGGTTTTTGTGTCTTTTCATCGCAGTACCTTTCAGGTTCAGTGAGAAATTTGTTATGCTCCGCCCATCAATCCCCTTCTTTCATCGGATTGCAGCGATCTTAACGGCCGTTTTTCTGACGGCTGGCGTTGCCGCTGCCCACGAGGGCGCGACCGGCGTGGTAGCTCAGCGCATGGACGTCATGAAGCAGATGGGCCAGCACATGAAAGCGCTGGGCGCCATGCTAGCGGGCAATACGACCTTCGACCAAGGGACGGCGCAGCGACTCGCGGAGACGATGCATCAGCATTGCGAACATGTGATGCACATGTTCCCGCCGGGCAGCGACGGCCACCATACCGAGGCAACCAAGGCCGTTTGGGATCGTCGCCCCGAATTCGAAGGCCGCATGCGCAGCTTCGATGCAGCCATCGAAGATCTGGTGGCTGCAGCTGCCTCCGGCGAGAAATCTCAGCTGCAGTCGGAGTTCAAACGCGTGGGTCAGGAATGCTCCGGATGCCACGACGGCTTCCGCCAGAAAAAATAATAGTGCACACTTGGGATCTTAGACGAAACAGAACTAACATGGGCTGCTTGGACTGATCAGGGTGAAGCAGGGCAACTTAACCGAAAGCGAAAGGCAGGCCATTCGGTTGGGACCACTGCTGGCGGTGGCCCTGTTGCTGTTTCGTCTGCTGCTGCCACTGTTTCCGGCTGCCGTTACGGAAGCCGATCACGGACACCAGCACGCAACCCAGGAGAGGCTGCCGTCTGACAGTCAGCCATCCGGAAGCCATGATAGAGCGGACGGCCACCACGAGGTTTGTCACTTCTGCCGGTTCCAGGACGTAGGGATTGCACCGCCCTCGTCCGTCCCTGTGATTGCCCGGTCGCTTGCCCCGACTGCCGTGTTCTGGCTCCTGGTTGTCCGCGACTGGGTGCCCACCCTCGATTTCCTGGTTATTGCCCAGGCCCGCGCTCCTCCGCGGAATATCTAATTTCGAGAGTTCCCCCGTTTTCAGAAACCGACAGCCCAACGCCGATGGCGCTCGGCTGACACGCATGGATGCCCGCATCCATGCCGGAGGAGTGAGTCAGATGAACAGGATCAGGATAGCCGCGCTGGTGGCCACGACGACGCTCGCCATGAACGGCGCTGCGATGGCACACGTGTCACCCTCGAAACCGCCGAGGCGCCCGCTGGGAGTTATTACAAAGCCGTGATGCGGGTTGGCCACGGTTGCGAGGGATCGCCGATGCGGGAGATGCGGGTCAAGGTGCCGGACGGCATGGTCAGCGTGAAGCCCATGCCCAAACCGGGCTGGGAGGTCTCAACCGTGATCGGCAAGCTCGCAACGCCTTACGAGAGCCACGGCAAGACCATCACCGAGGGCGTGACCGAAGTCCGTTGGACCGGCGGCAAGCTGCTCGACGAGCATTATGACGAGTTCGTGTTCCGCGGGCAACTCCCCGACCGGGCCGGTGAGACCCTGTATGTGCCCATCGTCCAGATCTGCGAGAAAGGCGAATCGCGCTGGATCGAGATTCCGGCAGCCGGCCAGAAATCCGACGACCTGAAGGAGCCCGCCCCGGCCATCCGGCTGACTCCCAAGACCAAGTAGACCAGCGGGACGGCGGCGTCGGTAGCGCAACCGACGTCGCTTCTGTCGGGAGGTTCGCCGTGTTTCTTTTTGTCAGGTGGCCTGTCGCCGCTCTGACGGTCATCTTCGTGGCCGTCCTATCGATCCTATGGTCTGGCGCCGCGCACGCCCATGCCGGTCTGCTGGAAAGCTTGCCGACGGACAGCCAGGTACTTGCTCAGGCACCAGACCGAATTTTTCTTCGCTTCAACGAACCGGTCCAGGTGACGTCGCTTCGCTTGGTCTATCCATCTGGAGACGTGGTACAACTCCGGCCAGAGCCAGGCGATCAACCCGATCGCGTGACGGCGGCGCTCCCGGAACTGAGCAGCGGGACCCACGTGCTGAGCTGGCGCTTGGCATCGGCGGATGGACATCCGCTCGGCGGCTCCCTAGTGTTTTCAGTTGGGGCACCCAGCGGAAATCCTTCTGGATCTGCCGGACCAGTCACCGAGAGCGTGCCGGTTGGTTTGACGGTCCTGTATGCCGCCGCCAGAGTCGTAACCTACGTTGCATCGCTGCTTACGGCAGGATTGGTTATATTTGCTCTGCTGTTTCGTCGCCATGCCGTTGTTGCCTCTCCGTACCCGGCGGTCATCTTGTCTGCATCCATCGCGGCCGTATCCATGGTACTCGGATTGGGGCTCCAGGCGCTGATCCTCGGGGGTGATGCCGCCTTCCTCGCCCCTACTGATTTCAGCACCTTCCTGGCTCCCGGCACCGCCATAAGCGCCCTACTGCGGCTTGACGGGCTCGCCTTTCTCATAGCTGCAGCGGCTTGGCAATGGAGCCTTCCCGTCCTGGGGCCTTTGGGCGCGCTGATGGTGGCGGCATCGTTCGCGTTCACCGGCCACACAGCTCCTTTGGATTCGTTCTGGCTTTCCGGCCTGCTGGTCCTTCATCTCCTCGCGATCGCGTTCTGGGCCGGGGCTTTCTGGCCTTTGCTCGTCGCCACGCGGCACGCGGATCGAAACGGGATCGCCCAGCTGATGGCTGCGTTCTCCGCCGTGGCGACGATTATCATTCCCCTGCTGGTGGGCGCCGGGCTGGTGATGGCATGGCGCCTGGTCGGCAGTTGGAATGAGTTGGCGACCACGGCTTACGGCTTGACCCTGTCGGCAAAGATCCTGATCGTGGCCGGCATGCTCGGTCTTGCGGCCCTGAACAAGTGGCGCTTTGTCCCGGCGCTGCGGCAGGGGAAGGACGCTTTGGAGCGGCTTCGTCGGTCGATCCTCGGAGAGGCAGCTCTGGCCGGTGTCGTATTCATAGCGACGGCTGTCCTGACCAGCGTGCCGCCTCCGGCTGGGGGAAACACTGCCGAGCACATCCGGCATGGTTTCAACTCCAATCAGATTATCCACACCTCGGCAGGTTCTCTCAAGCTGATGCTCACCGTGACACCGGCCGATGCCGGCGAGAACATGATTGAGCTCAAGGTGTCAGGGAGCGATGGTGCCGCTATCGATATCCAGTCGGTGACGCTGAACCTCGGAAGTCCCGATCTCGGCATCGAGAATATCCCGCGCGTCATGACTCGCATGGGCCCGGGTAGTTACCGTCTTCAGGGACCGGAACTCGCGGTTCCCGGACGTTGGCGGCTCAACGCCGACCTGTTGGTCAGCGATTTTGAGAAACGGACGGCCGAGTTAATTATCGACATCGAGGGCGACCATGAACTTCGCTGATGTTCGGTCCAGGCGTCCCGCCTGGACGCCAAGCGTCCGAGGCATAAGGACTTGGGCCCTAGGCTTCTGCTCGGTGCTCGATGCGGCCACATTGGCTCCGCACGAGGCCGCAGCCCACGCCGGCGAGACGCAGGGCGCCCATGATTTTTGGTCCGCGTGGGCTTTCGACCCTCTGCTGGTGTTCCTGCTGGGATTGGCATCGGTCCTGTACGCGCGGGGCGTCCACCGGCTGTGGAGCCGTGCCGGTGTGGGCCGAGGTCTCCGGACTTGGCGGGTCTGGGCGTTCGCCTGCGGCATGGCCCTGTTGGTGCTCGCCATCCTGGGACCACTTGACGTCCTCGGCAATGTCCTGTTTTCGGTCCACATGACCCAGCACATGGTCCTGATGTCGGCGGTGGCCCCGCTCCTCGTTTTGGGATCGCCGATGGTGGCTTTCCTGGCCGGGCTGCCCTGGGGTGGGGAAATGCTCTTTCATGGTGGTGGAACGGTCGAGCGTGGACCCGGTTGTTCTGGGACAGGGTGGCGAGCCCGGGAAGCGCCTCCATCATCCAGGGATTGGCCCTGTTCGCGTGGCATCTCCCGAAAACCCTGGAACTGGCACTGGTCGTCGATCCGGTGCATGACGCCATGCACGCCAGCTACCTTGTCGCGGGCCTGCTGTTTTGGTGGTCACTGGTGCGCTGTTACCACCAGGATGTCGGCCCGGCATTCGCGGGTGTCGGATTTGTCAGCACCATGATGTACATGGGCTTCCTGTCGGCCTTGCTGGTATTCGCCCCGAACCCGCTTTACCCCGCATACATCGGCCGCAGCGAGCCATGGGGGCTGAGCGCCCTGGAGGACCAGCAGCTGGCCGGACTGATCATGTGGATGCCCGCCTCCATTCCCTATTTCGTCGGCGGGTTTGTTCTCGTAGCAGGATTCCTGAACCGCCTGGAGCGGCGCCACTCGAAAAGCTCAGGTCCCCAGCGCAATCTCGACGGCACGCGGTGATATTCCCGCAGAGCCTATTCCTGCTGGATGAGGCTCCGGTCGTGCCGGACGTCCTGAGCGAATTCCATCTCGAGCGTTGCGTGTGCCACGTCGAAGCGGTCGCAAAGCATATCCTTCAGCTTGCGCCGGATCCGGTCAGCCGCCTCAAGGTCGCGCTCGCTCACCGCGACGTGGGCCTCCACCGCTGTCCGCCCCTCATCGAGCTGCCAGACATGGACGTGGTGGACGCCCTCCACGGCTGCCATCGAGGCCATCTCCGCCACCATGCGGTCCACGTCGAAATCCTTGGGCGCACTCTCCATCAGGAGTGCGATCGCCGACCTGATCTCATGATAGGCATGAACGAAGATATAGATGGCGATCGCGGCGGTTATCAACGGATCGACCCAGGTAATGTCGAAGAGCAGGATCAGGACACCTCCGATGATGACACCAACGGTGGCCATGGTGTCGGCGATCATGTGAAGGAACGCGCTCTTCACGTTGAGGCTCCCGCGGTCCTTTGAGAGGATCCAGACGGAAAGCGCATCCTCCACGGCCGCGATCACTCCGACGATAATCATGGTCCAGCCCCCGACGTCCTGGGGATGAAGGAACCTGTTCCCGGCCTCGTAGAGGAGATAGAGGGCGATAACGAAAAGGGTGGTCAGATTGATCAAGGCGCCGATCGTCTCGGCTCTCCTGTAACCGAAGGTCCGATGCTGGTCGGGCGTGCGCTTCGATATGCGCCAGGCGCCGTAGGAGATGCCCAGCGAGGCGGCGTCGCTTGCATTGTGCGCAGCGTCCGCGAGCACCGACAAGCTGCCGGAGATCATCCCTCCAGCGATCTGCGCGACCGTTATGCCGACATTGAGCGCGATGGCGATTAGGAGGTGTTTACCCTTGCCGGTCTCGCTCCCGCCATCGGCGTGTGTATGGTCCATCGCTGAAATCCCTGAGTTCCGTTTCCACCCTCTCCAGATACTAATCATAGAACGGCGGCTTTGATCCCACGCCGAGGATCGAGATGATCCGAATATCGGGAGTGCGCAAGCATCGCCGACCGCAGTGGTGACCATACTCCCGGACGGATCAGGCAACCTGCACCCTGTGAATTCTTGCGACGATCGGATCAGACTGGTGTTGGACCAGAGAACGGGCAATCCGGAGGATCATTATACGCGGGGATTCATGGAGTTTCTAAAGGTCATGGCGCTGGCCCTGCTGCCAGCCATCGGCAACTTCGGTGGAGGACTCCTCGCCGAATACCTGAGAACTACCCGGCAGACACTCAGCCTGGCGCTGCACGCGGCGGCCGGAATCGTCATCGCCGTGGTCGCAATCGAGCTGATGCCAGAGGCCTTGGGCGGAGCTCCGCCCTGGACCGTCGTTCTCGCGTTCCTCCTCGGCGGCGCCTTCTCGATCGTGCTGGAGCGCGGCGTTGATGCCCTGAAGGACCGCCTCGGAGGTGGTGAAACTGGTACCGGGGCCTGGATGATCTACGCTGCCGTCTCAGTGGATCTGTTCAGCGACGGTTTGATGATCGGGGTAGGTTCGGTGGTATCGTTCAGTCTGGCGCTCATCCTCGCCATCGGCCAGGTCACCGCCGACATCCCGGAGGGCTTCGCAACCATCGCGAACTTCAAGGATAAGGGAGTGCCGCGCGCGAGACGGATCCTGCTCTCGGCATCCTTCATCCTCCCGGCCCTCCTCGGTGCTGCTCTCGGGTACTGGCTGCTGCGGGGCGCCAGCGAGATTTGGCAGCTGTCCGCGCTGGCCTTCGTGGCCGGTCTCCTGCTGGTCGCCGCCATTGAGGACATGATCACGGAAGCCCACGAGGCCGCGGCCGATTCCCGCTGGTCGGCCATGTCGCTGGTCGGCGGCTTCGCCCTGTTCACGCTGATTGCCTCGTATTTCGAGACCGGTTGAGAGATGCCGTGGCATGCCTGCATGTACAAAGCATTAGGCAGAGATTACGGTAGATCCGGAGGCTCCCGTGCCAGGGTTGGGCATTATGGTAAGGAGAATGGATGATAACGATCCTGGTAGATGCCTGCCAACAGCGTCTTCGGAGAGCGGCGGATCGGACGACATCGGCGACATCTCCTGGGCAGTGCCGACCGTGACCCTGCGCTACCCGTCGAACATTCCGGATCTGCCAGGACACCACTGGGCCAACGCCATTTCCATGGCGACACCGATCGCCCACAAGGGGCAACAGCGGGTGCGAAGGTCATGGCCATGACCACGCTCGACCTCCTGCTCCGACCGGAACTGATCGCGCAGGCCTGGACTTACTACAAGGATGTCCAGACCAAGGAGGTCAAGCACAAGCCATTCATTTCCACAGAGGACAAGCCGGCAACGTACATCAACACCGACGTCATGGCCCAGTACCGGCCGGAGATGAAAAAATTTTATTACAACCCGGCGCTTTACCCGAGCTACCTTGAACAGCTGGCCATCAAGTACCCGACCCTGGAAAAGGCGGCGAACTGATCAATCCTGAGGCCATGGTCGAAAAACCGGGCTCCTCGAATGGGGACGCCCGGATATTACTGGCATTCACAGGCATGAAGTGGAGCAAATTCGCGCATTGTCCTCTATACAGACAATGCATCATGATCCAGCCGTGAGGAACTCGGCATGTCACTGACAGCCCGGATACTTGAACCAAGTTGGTGGCGAGTTCGCTGACGGCATCGCTCTTGCGATAGCCCTATTCCGGGCCCATGGCAGCTGGTTTGCCAACCTTGACTGGGATCTCCACAATGCCAGCCTTCTCAAAGGTGACCGTGAGCGGGAACTGTTGGCCTACCTTCAGGCCGCTGCTCAACTCGGAAAGCATGATGTGCGTGCCGCCAGGCTTAAATTCGAGACTGCCGCTCGCAGGAACGACGAGACCTTCCACCTCGCCTGGCTTCCTGGTTCCATGGCTCATCGCCATGACTTCCCCGGCAACGGGCGCCTGGAGGGAAATGATGCGATCCGCCTGAGAACCCGTGTTCCTGACGGTCAGGTATGCCACGCCGCTTTTAGCGGAAGGTATCGTTGCCCGGGCCCAAACCTGATCGACAACCAGATCTCCCACCTGGATCGGATCGGCCAGGGCAGAATCGAGGATAAGCGCCCACATTCCAGCCGCGAGCCAAGCGCTCTTGATCCTCATCAACCATCCTTTCCTCTTGTTTATTTTTCAAGCCGAACAATGCCTGGTTTTCCAACCAACTTTCCTTGGTCGGGGAGCTTGGATAGTGCATTATCGCGGAGCAGCATTCAGTGTCGATCACGCTGGAACTACTGAAAGCAAAGTCTCGACGATCTCCTCGGGGCTGGCGAAGGGTGAAGACCCCGTCCATCTGTCTATCGTATCATTGCCGACCCTGATGGTTCCAATATGCTGTTCGGGGTCGGCATCGATCGCAGGATCCGAACTGGCAAAACCAAGCTTGCGCCGTAGCATGTCCGTGTCCGCGCGGGAGCCTCGAAGAAATAGCCAGCCGGGTTGTACGTCATAAACCTCGACATACTCCTTTATCATTTCCGCCGTATCGATTTCTGGCTGAAGAGTTATGGAGTACATGAAGATGTCACGTCCGACCCGATCGCCAAGCAACCGCTGAACTTCAGCCAGGTTTTGCGTGGTCAATGGACAGACATCACCACACTCCGTATAGAAAAAATTGATAACGACAATCTTTCCTTTAACGAGATCATCGTAGAAGCGGTAAGTTTTTCCATCGTGTGATTGTAGTAGCGTATCTGGGAACCTTTCGTGAGAGGAACTCTCGACGTCGCTCGACTCCACTCCAAGCGGCAAGTTGAGAATTCCAATGGTCAGGAGACTGGCACCCACGGCAGCTCCACCGTAGAGCAGGAATTGTCTTCTACTCCTATCCATGATCCATCTCCCACTAGAAAATCAGGTATTTTCCAACCAGACGGGTATCAGATCAGTAACGTGACTGCCGCTTGCATAGATCAGAAGCAAAGCGCAGGAGAACAGCACAAAAATGGTCATCCCGAACCATTCCCATGGGTTTCGGTGTTGGCTCCATGGAGGCTCCTGTCGGCCAAAAGAACTCCGGCGGCCATCAGACCTTCCGCTGCGGAAAACGACATCTATCAGCCTTCGAGTGATCACCATACCGTGCCTTATCCCAGCGCGAAATCAATCAGGAGCTTGACGTTCAGGGCTACGATGACGGCAGCGACCAGGCTTGCGAAAGTCACAAGCCATTTCGGCGCAACCAATGAACCCATCTTGGCCTTGCTTGCCGTGAATGTCACAAGCGGAATAACGGCGAAGGACAGTTGCAGGCTCAGGATGACCTGGCTCAGGATGAGGAGCTTCGCCGTACCGGACTCCCCGTACCATATCGTCACGGCCGCGGCGGGTACGATCGCTACCAGGCGGGTGACCAAGCGCCGCATCCAGGCCGGCAACCGGATCTCCAGAAAGCCCTCCATCACGGCTTGGCCCGCGAGCGTGGCGGTAACGGTCGAGTTCAGGCCGCAGCACAGCAGCGCGATGCCGAACAGCGTCGGCGCGAAGGCTGTGCCCAGCAGTGACGTCAGGAGACCATGCGCCTCGCCAAGTTCGGCCACTTCGGTCCGGCCCGTACCGTGAAATGCCGAAGCGGCCAGGATCAGGATCGAAGCGTTGATCAGGAGAGCAAACATCAGGGCCACGGTCGAGTCGATGGTGGCGTATTTCAGGGCCTCCCGCTTCTCGCCGATCGATCCGCCGTACGCCCGTGTCTGCACGATCGCGGAGTGGAGGTAGAGGTTGTGTGGCATCACCGTGGCACCGAGAATGCCGAGTGCCAGATAGAGCATCTGGGGATTGGTAACGATCGCTGTGGTCGGTGCGAACCCGCGAATTACCTCGCCCCACTGTGGGTCGGCAAGCGCCACCTGGACGCCGAAACAAACCGCAATGACGCCGAGTAGCGCCACGATCAGCGCTTCCAGGTAGCGGAACCCGAGCCGCTGAAGATAAAGGATCAAGAACACGTCAAGTGCTGTGACCAGAACGCCGATCTCAAGCGGAATACCGAATAGCAGGTTGAGACCGATTGCCGTTCCGATCACTTCCGCGAGATCAGTAGCCACGATGGCCAATTCGGCTAGGAACCAGAGGATGATGGCAACGGGCTTGGGATAGGCATCGCGACAGGCCTGTGCGAGATCGCGTCCGGATGCGATCGCCAGACGTGCGCATAGCGACTGCAGAACGATCGCCATGATGTTGGATACCAGAGCCACGATCAGGAGGGTATATCCGAACCTGGAACCGCCCGCGATCGAAGTCGCCCAGTTGCCAGGGTCCATATAGCCGACCGCCACGAGATAACCGGGGCCGATGAACGCCGCGAGCTTGCGCGCACCTGGTCCCGAGCGCGGCACCGCGATGCTGCGATTGACTTCTCCGAGCGGAGCGTCTCCCCGCTCCCGGCGCCAGCCGGTAAGTCCATCATCGCGCCGATTGCCCTCAAGAGGTTTACTTGCCACCCACGCGTCCATCGAATGCTCCACAATTGCTGCCGGTGGTTCTGCAAAACGCTTCAAGCGGTAGGCAGCTGGCTCACAGGTCACACGCTTCAACGCGGTCCCATCGAGCCACTAAACTTGCCTCGTGCTAAAACCTCTAGCAAAGACTATAGTTCACTGTTTCGGATTGGCGATCAACAATTTGGTAATGCTGGAAGTTTGGATGCCAAGGCGTTGTGCGTCGTGGCAGGATGGCGCCGTGAGCGAGAAGAGGTGAAACGTTGACACCAGGTTTGGGACAGGGAATGCCGGACGCCGACCGTCAGGCAGCCAACTTCCAGCGAGTGCGAGAGACGCATCAGGTGGAGCTGGCCGAGGACTACGTCGAGCTGATAGCCGATCTAATTGACGCCACCGGCGAGGCACGTGCGGCCGACATCGCCCGGCGTCTCGGGGTTTCACAGCCGACCGTAGTAAAAACTATCGGCAGACTCCAGCGGGATGGCCTGGTGGAGAGTCTACCGTACAGGTCAATCTTCCTGACCGATACCGGCCGCATGATGGCCGAACGCTGCAAGCGGCGCCATGAGATTGTGATAGGGTTCCTGCGTACCATCGGAGTCGACGAAGAAACAGCAGAGCGCGATGCCGAGGGCATCGAACACCATGTGAGTGAAATTACTCTGGCCGCCTTCGAGCGCCTCATCCAATCCAAACCGCTTGGCTGAAGCACACACTATCCAGCAACAGTGAGGCGGAGAAGGAAAAATGTACCACGACTGCTGAAGGCGTCGGTGACATGTGGAGCATTCCCTTGGTTGCTTAGCAACCAAGGGAATGCTCCACGGCGAGAAGATTTTTACCTGTTCGCTCGTTGATAGTTGCCGCAGGCACGGACACCGCACGCTGTGTCGGCCAGCAACTCATCTGCCAAGCGCAACAACTGCTCTATTCGCTCATCCCCAAGCTGGTAATGGACGAACCGCCCGCGTGTTTCCGCCCGCACCAGGCCGCACTCGCTCAGGCAGCGCAGATGATTGGAGACGTTGGGTTGCGATAGTCCGGTAGCCGCTACAATGGCGCTCACATGCAGTGGCCCTTGGCGCAGCGCTTCCAGGATGGCGAGGCGCGAGGAATCAGCCAGGCCACGGAACAGCTTGGCTTGAAGATTAGGAGTGTGGAGCGAGGTATCTGCCAACATGCACTCTTGTTTATCAGCTCGACATATGTGCTGTCACTGATATGATCAGACATATCACCCGCTACTGATATGATAGAGCCATGACCGCCACCACCAGCCCCGTCCCTGAGACCGTCCGTTACCGTGTCACTGGCATGGATTGCCCGTCTTGTGCTGCCAAGATCGAGAAGGCGACCCGTGGGGTCGGTGGGGTGGAGGACGTGAAGGTGTCCATTGCATCGCAGATCATGACGCTGCACCTAGCCAATGACGAGCGGTTGCCGGAGATCGAGCGCACTGTCGCCGGCCTTGGCTACCAGCTCGACCGGCTGGACGTCGCCCGCCCCCAGGCGGCAGGGGATGACGATGACGACGAGCTGCCCAAAGTCCTCAGCCACATCGCCCCCGGCTATAAGCGGGCGCTTTGGATCGTCGTGCTGCTCAATGTTGGCTACGGCCTCATCGAAATGGTTGGTGGCTTCATTTCAGGATCACAGGCACTGAAAGCTGATGCACTCGACTTTCTTGGAGATGGCCTGATTACCTTCATTGGCCTGCTCGCCATTGGCTGGACCCTGATCTGGCGTGCCCGCTCGGCGTTGATCCAAGGCATTTTCCTTGGCCTGCTTGGCCTTGGCGTGCTCATCACCACCGGCTACCGGGTGCTGGTGCTGAACCAGCCCGAAGCAGAGCTGATGGGCCTGTTCGGGGCGATTGCCTTGGTGGTTAATGTCGTGGCGGCGGCGGTGCTCATTCCCCACCGCACAGGCGACGCCAATGTGCGCGCGGTGTGGCTGTTCTCGCGCAATGACGCCATCGGCAATCTGGCCGTGGTCATCGCCGCCGGGCTGGTCTGGTGGACCGACACGCCTTGGCCGGACTTGTTGGTGGCGATGGTGATTGCCGGTCTGTTCCTGCAATCGTCCTGGTCGATTATCCGCGACGCGCGCCGCGACCTGGCCGAGGCGCCTGCCGGATGACACAATGGGAAAGGCTATCATGGGGCATTGCCTTCGCCGTTGCCGCCTTCCTCACCGATCAAGCGACGAAGGCGGCGGCTCTGGCTGCCGCGCCAGACCTCGCCCAGGGCATCCAGATACTTCCTTTTTTCGACCTGGTGCTGGTGCATAGCCTGGGCGTCACCTTCGGTCTGCTGGCGACCGATCATCCTATCGGGCAATGGCTGGTGATCCTGCTTACCAGCGCAGTCACTGCCGGGCTGCTGGTGTGGCTGGCACGGGTACAAAGCCGCTTAAAGGCCGCGGCGCTCGGGCTGGTAATCGGTGGCGCTCTTGGTAATCTGGTGGACCGGCTGCGCCACGGAGCCGTGACCGACTTCCTGGATTTTCATTTCCAAGGCTATCACTGGCCCACCTTCAATCTCGCGGACAGCGGGATCTTGCACGGCGTGTTGTTGTTGCTGATCAATGATTTGCTCGCGCCCGCCGGTCAGCACGAAGTGACCGGCGGGAAAAGCTCTTAAGGCGTTACTGAACCTGCGGCGTGCTAGGTGGCATGGGGGACGGGATGCCTGTCTTCTGCTCCAGCTGCTGCACGCGTTCTTGAAGCATCGCCATCTGCTTCATCATCGGGCATCCCATCGGGGCGCTTTGCTGCCCCGGCATCATGCCGCCCTGCTGACCTTGCATCATCGGCATGTTCTGCATGTTTTGCATCGGTGTCTGGCTTGGCTGTCCTTGGTCGGGCATAGCCGTTTGAGCACCAGCGGAACCCGCCGTCAGAAGAAGGGCCGCCGTCGCCATCGTTCCGAAAATCCGCCGCATGGTCGTTTTCCTCCGTTGCTAAGGTTTTCAGGTCGAATTGTTGTTCCTGCTACAGCAATGTCAAACCGCTGCGCCTTGATCGGTTCCGGACACACGATTTTAGCTCTCGCAGTCCTTTGCCGCTACCACATTAACCACCAGGGCATTCACGCCAAAGAGGCCGATCAGCTCCACTTCCGGTTGGTTCAGCACGCGGTAGCCTGCGTTAATGCCCTTGATGAAAATCCTTGACCTTCCAACCACAGGAAGGTCCAGCCTGAGACTCATGTTCCTCGTCACACGGCAGCAAGGAGAATGAATAGCATGATGCACAACATGGAAGGAATGGGTTGGATGATGGGAGCAATGGGAATCGTCTGGATCCTCGTCCTTGTCTTCCTGGTTCTTGGGATCGCTGCTTTCGTCAAATACCTGATGTTAAGACAGTAAATCCCTGCGCTTTTTGTTGTCGAACAGCGGAGGTGGAGCATGCAAAGCCGGAGTTTGGAGGAAGAAGTTCTTTGTGCGTTCAAAAGAGCGATAGGTGAAGATCAACAAGACGTTGCCGAGCATCTCTTGCGCGCTCTTGAAACACTCGGATTCGAAGTAACCCTCGAATCATCCTTAGGCGAGGCCTACGCTTTGGTTGCTCAACATAGCTCTCGAAAGCCCCTGCGACACCGTGATCATTGAACGTCCTTCCGACCAATCATGGTTCGACGGGTATCCGCTCGAACGATGGAAATCATCGCCTTCAGCCGGTGGAGAGCCGCCCGGCTGTCGACAAACCTGTTGGCCTGGTTCCCCAATGAGCTCATATTGAAATCATGACTTGCCTGCGCCGCATCCTGTCTGTCCTGCTGGTCCTGAGCTTCGCACTCGGGACAACGGCGCAGGCCGCCCAGATGGGCCGGATGGCGGGCATGTCCGCAGCGGCTGCGGGCTATGCCGATATGTCGGACTGCCAGGGCTGCGCCTCCAGCCAAGATACGGACAAAGGCACGGAGATGGCGGGCTGCCATAACGGCATCTGCATCGTCCTGCCCGGGCTGTTGCCGGCGTCATCCGGCGCCCTCCCTGTCACGCTCGACATCTTCGGCTCCGCAGTGCCGACCGTTGCGGACGGCCGGTCGCCGCCCCCCGACCCGCGACCGCCGAGACCGACCTCCCTCGCTTGAGCCGCGCGCGTTGACGCATCGCGCGTCTGATGATTCCCGTCTGACCGGCGGGGCCAAGTTGGCTGCCCGCCGGTCAGGCCCAGTTCGAGGGATTGAATGTTACCGAATCTGTTGGCCCGGCCGATCGGCCGACGGCGCCTGCTCCTCGCGGGTGGCGCCGTCGCCGCGGTGGGCTTGGCTCCCGCGATCCTGCGCCCAGTGCAGGCCGCGGAGCCAACGCATAGGCTGATCCCCGGACCCGGAAGGGTCCGGCTGGTCGGCGATGAGTACCCGGAGACAACCGTCTGGGCCTACGACGGCCGGGTACCCGGCCCCGAGATCCGTGTTCGCCAGGGCGACCGGCTCCGCATCGCGGTGACCAATGCCCTGGCTGAAGAAACGACTGTCCACTGGCACGGCGTCCGCGTGCCGAACGCCATGGACGGCGTGCCGCACATGCCCCTGCCACCCATCGCCCCCGGTGAAACCTTTACCTACGAGTTCGATGCCGTCGATGCGGGCACCTTCTGGTACCACCCGCACATGCGTAGTCATGAGCAGGTTGGCCGCGGTCTGTACGGGGCGCTGATCGTCGAGGAGCAGAACCCCATCCAGGTCAATCGCGATGTCACCTGGGTGCTGGGCGACTGGCGTCTCAAGCAGGACGCCTCGATCAGCAACGATTTCGGCAACCCGATGGACCTGAGCCACAACGGAAGGGTCGGCAACACCGTCACCATCAACGGTCAGGTACTAGAGAACTTTCCTGTACGAGCGGGCGAGCGGGTCCGGCTGCGCCTTATCAATGCCGCGAATGCCCGCATATTCGGCCTGCGCTTTCAGGGACACCGGCCGGTGGTCATCGCCATCGACGGTCATCCGGTCGAGCCCCACGAACCGGAGGGCGACCGCGTCGTGCTGGCGCCTGCGATGCGCATCGACATCGTCCTCGATATGACCGGAAATCCCGGCGACCGTACGACCATCGTGGACGATTTCTACCGGGATCTCGCATACCGCCTGGTAGACTTGAGCTATGGGCAGGAGCGGCTGCGAGAGCAGCCGCTTGATACTCCCCTCACCTTGCCAGCCAATCCAGTACCGGAACCGGATCTCTCCGGGGCTGTCCGCCAGGAGGTGACGCTGGGTGGCGGCATGATGGGGACGATGGCCGGCGCCATAGTCGATGGGCAGATGATGGACATGCGAACGATGGTGCGTCACGGCATGGCCTGGGCCATCAACGGCGTCGCAGCGATTGGTCACGGCGAGGGCCATGACGGCGGGCATGTCATGGACCCCATCTTCACGCTCCAACTCGGTCAGACTTGCGTCATTGCAATGGCCAACGAGACGGCCTGGCACCATCCCATGCACCTGCACGGCCACACCTTCCGGGTGTTGTCCCGTAATGGCCGTTCGACCCAATTCCGGGAATGGCAGGACACCGTCCTGCTGGCGCCGCGCGAGCGTGTCGAGATCGCCTTCGTCGCCGATAATCCGGGCGACTGGATGTTCCACTGCCACATCCTTGAGCACCAGGCTGCCGGGATGATGTCCACCATCCGCGTCGTCTGACGATGAACCCAATTTTCAGGAACACGATCATGCGCATTCTAAAGACCATTGCCCTGTCGCTGGCACTGCTGTCTCCGGCGACCGCCTTCGCCGAGCAGGCGATCCTCTACAAGAACCCGCAATGTGGGTGCTGCGAGGGTCACGCCGAGCACCTGCGGGCGAACGGCATTAATGTGAAGTCCGTCGCCACCCACGATCTGGCGTTGAAGCGGCAGGAACAGGGCGTGCCCATGGATCTCGTCGGCTGCCATATGCTGCTGATTGACGGCTACGTGGTTGAAGGCCATGTCTCCGCGGCAACCGTCAAGCGACTGCTGGCCGAGCGTCCCGCCGTGAAGGGCATCTCGCTGCCCGGCATGCCGATCGGCTCGCCCGGGATGGAGGGGCCGAAGAGCGAGCCGTTTATCATCTACACCTTCGGCGGCAGCGGTGAGCCGCAGGTCTTCGCAGTCGAATGATGCGTCGACGAACCGTGATTTGGGTGGGGAGCGCCGCACTGGCGCTCCTCGCCGCCGGAGGCTTGGCGGCCTGGACCCTGATGCCGGGCGGCAACCGGGCCAACCCGACCGATGCCGCTCAGGTGGCGCGCGGCAAGGCCGTCTATGTCGAGCACTGCGCGTCGTGCCATGGCGCCAACCTTGAGGGCCAGCCGGACTGGCGCGAGCGGAAGCCTGATGGAAAGATGCCAGCGCCGCCGCACGACGCCACAGGGCACACTTGGCATCACCCGGACGACGTCCTGTTCGGCATCACCAGGCAAGGCATCGCCGCCTATGCTCCGCCCGGGTACGAGAGCGACATGCCCGCGTTCGGCGGCGTGCTAACCGACGAGCAGATCTGGGCCGTGCTGGCTTACCTGAAGAGCACTTGGCCGCTGGAGATCCAGGCTCGGCAGTCGATCCTGAAGCAGCAAGCGACGAAATGACGGTTGGCCGAAAACGGGCCCGTCCATGAGAGCGACAACACCATGACCAAGTACATCGCCGCTGCTGCGGCAACACTCATTACCCTCGGCACGGGCGGCGTCGCTCATGCGCACTCCCTGTCCGAGGTCGAACACAACATTGCGAGGAAGGACAAGTATGTCGAGGTCGTGAACCGCCCCGCCCCAGACTTCCGGCTGACCGACACCGAGGGGCGCTTGGTCTCTCTGGATGATCTCAAAGGCGAAGTCGTGGTCCTGTGGTTTATCTACACCAGCTGCCCCGACGTCTGCCCACTACATACGCAGGCCATTGCTGACGTGCAGCAGCAGGTCAACTCGACCGTGATGAAGGACAGGGTAAAGTTCGTCGCGATCTCCACGGATCCCGAGCGGGACACGGCCGCGGTTCGCAAGGACTTCGGTGCGGCGCACGGTCTTGACCCCGTAAATTCGATGTTCCTGGCCAGCGGCGCCGAGGCGCCCACGGCCACGCGGGAACTGGCGGAACGATACGGGCTGAAGTTCACGGCGATGTCGGACGGGATGCAGATGCATGGTGCCGTCATGCACCTGATCGATCGCCAAGGCAACCTGCGTGCCCGGTATCACGGCCTGGACTTCAACCCGACCAGTGCCATCCTCCACATCAACGCGCTGACCAACGACGGGCTGATCAAGGACCATCATGGCCCTGGAAACGGGCACCAGCGCGAGCCGACGCTTTGGGAGCGCCTGAAGTCGGCCTTCTGAGGCCCTTGCATAGGGTTGCTCTTAGCTTTATCATGAAGTTTATGCGTGTCATTAGCCGCTTCCTATGCACCGTTTTGATCCTGACTCTCGTGTTCGGGGTGATGCTGCATTCGGCCAACGCAAACGATATGATGTCCATGGCGATGTCTGGCAGCGTCGATCAACCAATGTCCGACGACTGCAACAAGGACTGTGGCGGGGATGACATGGCTCAGGCTACGGGCTGCATCGCCGTGTGCATCGTCAATCCAGCCATGTTGCCCAGCACACCCGTTATGGCGCTCGTCCCGGCGAATCAGGCTGTCGCGGGTTCCCCCATAGAGCTGACCGGGCGCGATTTCATTCCAGAACCTTACCCTCCCAAATCGCTCATCCTCGTCTGAGTGGGCCGCGCCTGTTTCAGGTGCTCTGACCTGCTCCTCTCAGCAGCATTGGGCCACGTTTGTCCGGGAACCTGTGCGCATCCGGGCGTTCGGCCGGCGATATACGGCAGGGCATCCGTGTCAGCATACGAGGATGAACAAGCGATCCGCCTGAGGATGCCGAAGTCACCGTGTCCTCCGACCGGTGCGCCGGCGATCTGCCCGCGGGTTTCAGGCAAGGCACCGTCACGGTAGCAACGCGAGAGAATGCCGAGATCGGATCGCCATGGTGACGGGATGAAGATCGGTCCAATGAGATAGCTCGGAAACCCACCCTTTCTCTGCGCAGCTTTCTCCGATGTGGCTTCGGAGCAGCCGCGAGCTACCGACGCCGCGCATGATTTGGCGTACCCAGCGTCGCCACCCATTATCCGTTAACAAGAAAGGACGAACCATGAAGACTTCCTCCGCCGTAAGGCCCTTGAGCCACGATATTGTGTCCGCGCTCAGCTATTGGCTGCGCGGGCGCCGCGGTCTGCTTCTCGCCGGCGCGGTGATCATGACCGCATCCCTTGCCCTCGGATGGCCGAGCCTCGCGGCGGCGGGTGTCGTCCCATTGCTCCTCTCGCTGGCTCCATGCCTCATCATGTGCGGCCTTGGCTTCTGCATGATGAAGGCCTGCGACAAGCGGCCGGCGGCGAACCAGACCGAACCTGGCGCCAACGCGGTGCACCATACATCCGTGAATGCGGATGCCGGTCTCTCTTCTTCCTAAGCCGCCCGTTTCTGCGATGCGGCCAAATCCGGTACGGCAATCTGTCGTGCCAGACCACAAACACCAACGAAGGAATTCTTCCATGCGTATGTCTCGAAAGACCATCGGCGCCGCTGTCATCACGATGCTACTCGCTGCACCTGTGGCTCTTGCCCAGACGCAGAGTCAGCCCACCCAGCCTCCAAAGACGATGCCGAACACAGGCATGATGGACCAAGGCGGCATGTCCGGGATGATGGGCCAGAGCGGCATGATGAACATGATGACTCAGATGAACGAGATGATGGAGAGCTGCAACACGATGATGCAAACCATGGCGCCCAAGGACGCGCCGGCAACTCCCCCTAAGACCTGAGGCTGAGGTCAGGGAGACCAGTGGAGTACAAACCCACTGGTCTCCCGAAACCTTCCCCAAACGATCAACGTGAAGCAGCATCGGCATCTCAGGGCGCCGGAGATAGCCACCCTCTTCAAATCCTTGTGCAAATGAGCGACGATCCAACGGCGGTCTCCCATTTCGAAGCGAAAGGGAAGATCGGGTTATCGCGCGTGGTGCCTAGCCGACCTTTCCTGAATTTGGCAGCAAAATCAGTAACCTTCATGTGGCAACAGAACGTCAGCGGACGACGGGGCGGCATTTGCACCGGGAATGCGGATGGACCGAACTTCATCGCCGTTGACACCCGGCGTCGTTGTAGCGCAGCATGGCATCCTGGAGTCCGGCGTGGCGCTGGTACCTGCTCTGTCCTGACCCGCCGCCTGATCCATGGCGGCGCATGGAGCCGCCACGTCCTCAACCACGGATGAAGGCGACAGCGGCATGGCCTGTGCGCTTCCGGTAAAGGCAGGCATTTGATAAATGTCCAGGGCGATCAGGGCGACCCAGGCAATGAGCAGATAAGGCAATCGACCGTCCGGCTGATCCGCCTTTTCTGCTCGCACCCAAACGTCGCATGGTAGATCACCTTCTCACGTGCATCTGGCGCGCATAGTAAAAGCCACCAGCGCTGCGCACCAGCGTGCAGAAATATCGAAAAGTGCATTAGAGTCGATGAAAGTCAAGAGGTGCGCTGTCAATTGACGCGTTTTTGAGAATGACTCTCCGATGCCAGTTCGCCCTGGCGGGCCAGAAAAACAATCATGCTCTGTTGGGACGGCTTCGCTCCATCACATCCAATCCTTTGCCATGTTCCTCGTTGTCGCCTCGGATCGACAAAGCGGGCCGAGCGGTTGGGCAGGTTGGATCGGCCGAGATCTGCACCGAGATGACCATGCGGCAGGCAACAATTGCGCTGGTGGCGCGTTCGCAAGGGGCATATCATGATTGCCTGTTGCTGAGCTGTCTAGTGGGCAAAGTCCTCGGAGTGGCTGACCATGAGGCACATCCCTTTTCTGCTCTTTGCACTGGTCTGGGTTTTCCATACCTGGACCGCCGATGCGGTAGAGGGCGGGCGCAAGACGCTGCAGGGCACCGTTATCGCGAACAGCGTGGTGGCCGTCTACGACCCTGAGAACTCGCACCTATGCACGGGAGTTCTGGTGTCGAGAACGGCCGTTCTTACGGATGCGCACTGTGGAGATACCGGAAGCGCCATCTCGATCATGTTCGAAAACCATGTGGTGGGGCATCTCACCGACGGACACTCCTTACCTGTTTCCCACTTCGAACCCTCGCCCTTATGGGCTGATGAACGAGGCAAACCGTCTGACCGGGGCGACCTTGCCCTTGCTATTCTTGAGGGGGCGGCACCGTACCCATACCGACCGGCATCGCTGTTGGAGGTTGATAGGGGCTCCTCCTACTGGAGAAATCAAGTCGGAGCCGTCGCTGGCTACGGAACCACTGCATACGATCGGTTCCAGGGTGGTGGCTTTCTGCATGACGCGCCATTGACGTCACCAGCCTGGGATTGGGGCGCCACGGAACTCCTCGTGAGCGACAAGAAGGTTGCAACCTGTGACGGGGATTCCGGCGCACCCTTGTTGGAGGTGCTTCCTTCCGGTGTCCTGGGCGTGTCGGCGCTGGTCAGCCGCGGTCTTCTGAACTACGAGCCCCGGCTTTGTTCCCACAGGTTTGGACTGACAAAGCTGATGCCTTTCCGCGAGTGGATTGATGATGTGCTGGGTAGGTATGGAGCCGGACCGGCAATCTGGGTCAAGGTACGCCCACCCGTCCTGTCGCAGGCTCCAGAACCGGGCAATGGAGATGATTTAAGTAAAGGAGTACCGGCGGTGCGGCCAAGCACGAGCGGGGGATGACAACACTGGCTACGAATATACAAGTGAACTTGGCTGCTGGTAAGTTTACTTGTGCAGCTATGTCAGCCCCGAGTTGATGATTGGGCGCAGCGAGCTCGATCGAGGCTCGCGGGGCGACAGTTTCGCACAAATCTCGAAGCTGATTTCGGACGATAACCCCCATTAACGGGCCGACCACCACGTGGTAGTCGACCCGCCATTGCTTATTAGAACCAGAGGCGGATACCCGCGACAAGGGACACGTCGCTGGCGTCCTCGCCATGATCGCGAGCGATGTCCGCCGTCTCGCCGAGCTTGCGCTCCCAGTTCACGCCGATGTACGGGGCGAACTCCCGGACGACCTCGTAGCGCAGGCGCAAGCCAAGCTCGATGTCGTTAAAGCCCGGGCCGATATGGAGTTCCTGTACTCGTTGTGCCGAGACGTTCACCTCAGCCACCGGCTGGAGGATGAGCTTCTGTGTGATGAGCAGGTCGTATTCGGCCTCCAGACGGGCACTGAAATCGCCGTCCTCGCTGACGAACAGCTGAGCGGTCACGTCGAAGAAGTACGGTGCCACGCCCTGGAACCCGATCACGCCGTAGGTCGTCTGCGGCTGTGGTCGCACGTCATGCCGGAAACCGATCTGCGCGTCCCAGAACTCCGATACCATCCGGCTGTAGAGAAGCTGGAACTCGGCTTCCTCAACCCCTCCCTCGACAGGCTTGCTGCCTTCGGCATTGAACCAGACCTTGTTGGTGTCACCGCCGATCCAGCCCTGAACGTCCCAGGCAATCGAATTCTCGCCATCCCGCCAGCGATGCTCCAACCGGTCGATGAGAAGCGTTCCAAGGATCGGCGGCTCCTCATGGAACTGCTCGGACGAGTGCTCCTCGGCGGCCCAGGCCGGGACCGCCGAAAGCGCCAGCAGGATGGCCCCTGCCATGAGCGTGACCCTTTGCAGGCTCTTTGTCGTTGATCGCATTTGTCGCTCCTGCATCAGAGGCTTGCCGTGCGGGGTTCGACAATGAACCGTGTCATCATGCCCGAGGCCATGTGGTAGAGTAGGTGGCAGTGGAAGGGCCACTCACCAGGCTCATCGGCGGTCAGTTGCACCGTGGTGGTTTGGCCCGGCGCGACGAGTACGACATGCTTCCTGGGCATCCGATCCGTCTGACCGTTCTCCAACTCCACGAACATCCCGTGCAGATGCATCGGATGGGCCATCATGGTGGTGTTCACAAAGCGGATGCGAATACGGTCACCATAAGCCACCCGAATCGGGGGGCCTTCATCGAACTTCTGGCCGTTCAGGGTCCAGATGTACCGGGACATCATGCCCGTCAGCTGAACCTCGATCTCGTGGGTGGGCTCACGCACATCCTTGGCCTTGGAAATCGCTTTCAGATCCGCGTAGGAGAGGGCCTTGGCGCCGGGTAGGGTGCCGGCGTCGGCCCAGCCGACCGCCTGATCGTTGCTTCCCGCAGCACCGTGACTCATGCCCGGCATGGCACTATGGTCCATTCCAGGCATCTTGCTGTGATCCATACCCGCCATGGACCCCTGATCCATGCCAGGCATCTTGCTGTGATCCATGCCTGCCATTGAGCCGTGGTCCATGCCCGGAGCCATCGCCATGTCGGCCATCGTCAGGGTGGCGCGCGGACGCATCTTGGGGATCTCGCCTTCCATCCCTTCGCGGGTTGCTAGCGTGGCCCGGGCGAAACCTGTGCGGTCAATGGACTCAGCGAAGAAGGTGAAAGGCTTGTCCTCCGTGGGCATAACGATGACGTCGTAGGTTTCTCCAACGCCGAAACGGAACTCATCGACCTTCACCGGCACCACGTTCTGCCCGTCGGCCGTAACCACGGTCATCGGCAGTCCGGGGATGCGGACGTCGAAGATCGACATGGCCGAACCATTGATGATCCGCAGCCGCACCCGCTCGCCCGGATTATGGACAGCCGTCCAGTTGTCCCGCGGCCCTTTGCCGTTGACCAGGAACCGGTAGCCGGTCACGTCGGCGAGGTCGGTAGCGTCCATGCGCATCTCGCCCCAGGCGAGCCGATCGTTGATCGTCGCTCCCAGGCCGTCGCGTTTGGCATCCCGGAAGAAATCGACCAGGGTTCGCCTGTTATTGTTGTAGTAGCCCTCGCTGACCTTGAGCTTGCGCAGGACGTCCTCGGGTTTTTCCGGCGTGTGATCGGAAAGCAGGACCACGTAGTCACGATCGGCCCGGACGGGATCGCGCCCGGCAGGCTCGATCACGATGGCGCCGTACATTCCTTCCTGCTCCTGCGAGGCGGAGTGGCTGTGGTACCAGTATGTTCCCGCCTGGCGCAGCTTGAAGCGGTAGGTGTAGGTCTCGCCCGGAGCGATCGGCTTGTAATTGTTGAAGCCGGGAGCACCATCCATGACACCCTGGAGAAGCAGCCCGTGCCAGTGGATGGAGGTTCCCTCATCCAGCCGGTTGGTCACATGGATGACCACCTCCTGGCCCTCGCGCCAGCGTAGGGTGGGTGCCGGGATCGAGCCGCCGATGGAGATGGCATTGCTCGTTTCACCGTCGATGGTGATGCGGGTTCGTTCGACTGCCAAGTCCAACGACTGGTCCGACGCCGCAAAGACGCGGCGCCCCGGATAGACCGTGATGATGCCCGCCAAGCCCGCCGCTCCGGCGAGCTTCAATGCGTCGCGACGGGAAAAGCCGTGCTGTGCAATGTGCATGTTTCCCTCCTTCAACGCTTGAACTCAACTTTGCCAACCATCCCGGACTCATAGTGCCCGGGTATGTTACAGGCGAACTCGAGGGCGGTGTCCTTGGTGAACTTCCAGGTCAGTTCCCTGCTCTGGCCAGGCTCGATAAGGACGCTGTTCGGGTCATCATGCTTCATCTCGCCCATCCCCATCTTGGAATGGTCCATACCCCTCATGTCCTTGTTGATCCCGGTTGGCGTCAGCATGCCGTGCTCCACCATCATGGCCATTTCCTTCTGGTGGGCAGCATGCATCATGGACGTGCCGATGTTGAATTCATGCAGGAACTCGCCCTGGTTCTTGAGAACGAAGCGGACCGTCTCTCCGGCCTTCACTTGAATGGATTCCGGATTGTAGAAATTGTCGCCCAACTCGATTTGTACGGTCCGCTTGGCAGCCGAAGCCTTCGCAGGCTCGCCAATCCCCTGCTTGTGACCGGCGTCGGCAAAAGCGATGCCGGTTATGGAAAGCAGATTGGCGCTGGTCATCAGGACGGTGACGCAAAAGGTGCGGGAGTTCAGACGCATGTCAGATGTCCTCTGTCTCTGGCCTCGCCAAAGGCAGGCAGAGGCCAGGAAGATTGCGGCTTCCAGCCAAGGAGATGACCGGAATGGAAAGGGATCGATTAGACGGGTACAGCGACCGAGCAGCCTTGGACCTGAACAACGGGGAAAGCGGCCGGCGTGGCTGTCAGGCGCAGAATGTCCGTGCGCGGCTGAGGCGTCGTGGGCCAATCGTTCCCGATCAGAAACCTTGAACTGTATCGATGAGCTGGTTGCGGCGTGTCCCACAATGGGGATCAGCGCCACGAAGCCTCAAGCCCGCGATCTCACGCGAGCAAACAGCTTCAGGCCGCCGACCTGGGTGGACGGCGCAGAGGGGAGACGGAGCTTTCGCGAAGCATTTCGTCGGTGATGATCTGCACGCGGATAAGATTCCACTCGATGGGCTTTACCTGGAGGTCGGTCGGCTCCAAGGCCGACATGGTGCAGGCCATCACACAGCAATCTTGGTGGGAGAGCTTGGAGTGATCTTCTGCGTCTCCCTGGTCCTGTTGATCGCCGTGGCCTTCATGACCTGGCTGCTCGTCGCAGTCGGCTGCAGCAGCATCACTGGTCGGCATGGCGTGATGGGCCAAGGCAGCCGTCGCGGCGTCGGGCACGATTGGACCTCCCCAACTGAGGAGGAGACCGAACAGTACAGCTGCTAGAAAGCGTGTGAAGCGCATGCCTACTGTCATTCCATGCCCACGGGTCGCTGCCCGAATTTCTCAATTGTATTGCACCAGTCAGAGCTGGTTGCAAGAGCGCTTTGATTCCGCCGGATGGCATCCTTACCCTCGACGCTCGCCGGGACAGCTTGCTTGTCCCACGAGCCGGATGTACGGCCAAGAGGATAATGACGCCTCCGAAGCCTTGACTTGATGCTGCGCGGGATGGCGGCCGAGCCAGGTGTCCAGCTGCTTGATCTCCTTGGACTGATCCGCGACGACCTTCTCGGCCATCTTCTTCATCTCGGGGGTCTTGCCTTACTGGATCTCCACCTTCGCCATGTCAACGCCAGCTTGGTGATGTGCTCGCATCATTGACGCAAAGTCATGATTGGCATCGCCGGTCATCGGCTGAGACATCATGGCCTTGTTCATCGTCTCCATAGACTGCATGTAGGCCCGCGATGCCGGCGTGTTCGGCACGTCGTGCTGCATTCCCTGGAACTGCTGTGCGAGGGCCGGAACCGCGACGAGGCCGGCCGACAACGCCAACGGCAAAGTTAAGCAATGCAGGGTCTTGGACAACATGGATAAGATCCTCCTTGGATCGAAGCAGTCGAACGGCACCGGCCGTGGCTGCGTTACACTGGCGCCCTGACCAGTCGCCCACGGGTTCCCGCAGAGGACGACTGGGGTCGATCCCCGCCCGCCCCTCCCATGGAGGATCGGCCACGATGCCCTAGTGGCCTTCCGGAACCAGACTTCTCGAGATCCCGCAGGATTGGGCAGTCCGGCCGGTGGTCGCCCTGACAGGCGTCGGCAAGCTCCTGGAGCGTGTCACTCATCGCCCGCATCTCGGCGATCCTGGATTCAAGTTCGGCGACATGATCGAGCGCAATCCGTTTAACCTCGGCGCTCTCCCGATCCTTGTCCTGCCAGAGGCCGACGAGATGCTGAATGCGCTCGATGCTGAACCCCAGCGTGCGGGCGCGCTTCACGAAGCGCAGGATGTTGACCTCGTGCGGCGTGTAGACCCGGTACCCCGAGGCGGTTCGCCCCGCCTCGGGGATTAACCCTATGCTCTCGTAATAGCGGATGAGCTTGGCGTTCACACCGGACGCCTTGGCCGCCTGGCCGATGTTCATGACCATTCCTCCTCAAGTACCCTGGGGTTTCCAGCCCGGCGGGGTTTCCAGCCCCGCAAGGTAAGCGCATTGAGGATGACGCTGACGGAACTCAGCGCCATGGCGGCACCCGCCAGCACGGGACTCAGGAATCCCATTGCCGCCAGCGGAATGCCGATGAAATTGTAGATGAAGGCCCAGAACAGGCCCTGGCGGATCTTGGCATAGGTGCGCCGGGACACGTCAATTGCGCCACCGACAAGCACCGGGTCGCCACGCATCAGGGTCACCCCGGCAGTCGCCATCGCCACGTCGGTACCGGTTCCCATGGCGATGCCGATGTCGGCAGCCGCCAGCGCTGGGGCGTCGTTGATGCCGTCACCGACCATTGCCACGACCTTGCCCTCACGCTTGAGAGTCGCCACCACGTCGGCCTTGTCGCCCGGCAGGACCTCGGCGAATACCCGATCGATGCCCAGATCCCGCGCGACGGCCTCGGCGGCGCCCTTGCTGTCGCCCGTGACCATGACGGCTTCGATGCCCTGATCATGCAGCGCGCGGACAGCATCACGAGCCGCCTGCTTTACCGTGTCGCCGAACGCCACCAGCGCCAGCACGCGCCTTTCCGGAGCAATCTCGGCCAACCACGACACCGTCCGGCCCGAGGCTTCCAGCTCCGCCGCCCTGGCCCCCAGAACTTCGCTCTTCAGACCGCTCTCCGCCATTAGTCGCCTGGTGCCAAGCTGCACCGAGCGTCCCCCGACCGCGCCGGATACGCCGCGCCCGGCGAGTGCCTTGAAGTTGGTCAGGGCAGCCGGAGCGATACCCTCCGTCTCGGCCAGCTCACGCACCGCGCGCGCCAGCGGGTGCTCGCTACCTTGCTGAAGCGAGGCGGACAACCGCAGCACCTTGACCGTATCCAGACGCTCGGCTGGAACGATGTCCGTCACCCGCGGCTTGCCTTCGGTGAGTGTGCCGGTCTTGTCAAAGGCGATGGCCGTGACGGCGTGTGCCCGCTCCAGGGCCTCCGCGTCCTTGATCAGGATGCCGTGACGCGCCGCGGCGCCGGTGCCGACCATGATGGATGTCGGGGTCGCGAGGCCCAGCGCACAGGGACAGGCGATGACCAGCACCGAGACGGCGGTGATGATGGCAATTTCCGCATCGCCCGAAACGCTCCACCAGGCCGCGAAAGTGACCGCGGCGATGACGAGGACGATCGGCACGAACACCGCGCTGACCCGGTCCACAGTCCGCTGGATCGGCGCCTTGGATGCCTGGGCTCCCTCGACCATGCGCACGATCTTCGACAGCATGGTCTCGGAACCGACCGCCGTGGTTTCCACCGCCAGCAGGCCATCCACGTTGATGGAACCGCCGGTGACCCTTGCGTCGGCCGCCTTCTCGACCGGCAGCGGCTCGCCGGTCAGCATGGACTCATCGACGCTGCCGGCGCCCTCCACCACCCGGCCGTCCACCGGGATGCACTCGCCGGGGCGAACGATCACAAGATCGCCACGCCTCACTTGGTCCACCGGAACTTCGACTTCGATATCGTCCCGCCGCACCCGCGCAGTGTCCGGCCGGAGATCCATCAGCGCGCGGATGGCCGCGGCTGTCTGGCCTTTGGCGCGGGTCTCCAGCCACTTGCCCAGCAGCACAAAGGTGATCAGGACGGCCGAGCCCTCGAAGTAGAGGTGAGGTATGCCGTGCTCCTGGTGCGTGGTCAGGAGCATGTAGACGCTGAGGCCCCAGGCGGCGGTGGTACCGATGGCGACCAGCAGGTCCATGTTGCCGGTGCCCGCCTGCACGGCCTTGTACGCCGCCTTGTAGAAGCGCCAGCCCAGCCAGAACTGCACAGGCGTGGCCAGCAGGAACTGGACCCAGCCCGGCGGCATCATGTGGTAGCCGGCGAGATCGCCGATCATGCCGATCACAAGCGGCAGCGACAGCGCAGCGCCGATCAGAACGTGCCGAAGTTCACGGCGGCTCCGCACTTGCGCCTCGTCAGGTACCCCGGTGGCAGCCTTGTCCTGGGTGACTGGAGTGGCCTGAAAGCCCGTCTTTTCAATAGAGGCGATCAGGGCTGCAGCATTGATGCCGTGCCCGGTAACATGCGCACGCTCGGTGGCGAGGTTCACGGCGGCATCGGAGACGCCCGGCACCCTCTTCAGCGCCTTCTCGACCCGGCCGACGCAGGACGCGCAGGTCATGCCCCGGATCCGGAGGTCAAATTCGGCCTTGGCGGGTTCGTAGCCCGCCCTGGCGATGGCATCGACGACGCCCTGGGTATTCGGCCTGGGATCGATGAAGGCGACGCGCGCCTCCTCGGTCGCGAGGTTCACGGACACGTCCGTGACGCCCTCCACCCTGCGGATGGCCTTCTCCACGCGACCCCCGCACGACGCGCAGGTCATCCCGCCGATCCCGATATCGATCTCGGACGCTGCCGGCTCCTGCGGCGCGACCGGCTCCCTTGCAGTTGCGTAAGCCATGAACGGCTCCTGTTCTCTCCAACTGGACATGTAGATGGGCCTTCCAGCCGTTGGAAGGTCAAGGGCGTTTCTTGATCGAATGTTTTACCGGTGACAAATACCAGAGGAGCCGCCAAGCTGACGAAAACGGCCAGCGCAATTGCTCACGCTGGCCGCCTCCCGGACTCGTAATCGGCGTGAAACTTGGTGTATGGAAAGATCCTACCGGGTAGGTTCGGCGCCACCTTCACCCTGCATCATGGCGCGGCAATGCTGCATCATTTGGGCGTGATCCATCTGGCCCATACCGCCCGAATTCGCGGCACCGCCACCATGGGCCATACCGCCACCCTGCATGATGGCGCGACAGTGCTGCATCATCTGAGCTTGATCCATCTGGCCCATGCCGGAGTGGTTCATAGTGCCGCTCTGGCTGGCTGGAGCGGCTGTCCTCGGCTGCTCGGCCGGGCCGCTGGAACAAGCGGCCAGCCCGGCCGCCAGTGCCGCAAGGATGCTGATGCGTCGCAGATCACCGATCATCGTCTCTCCCTAAGATATTATAGCGGTACAGGCGGCAGATGCCGCCGATAGGCACGGTAACGTCGCCCGCGACGCTCGGCTACCGGGCGAGGAAGGGTCTGGGAGTTCGAGACACCGCATCAGACCCTTCCCGCTACTAGCCGTCACGCCGCATCGCGAACATCATACCCGGCGTCCTCGATGGCTCGACGGACAGCCGCCTCGTCGGCATTCCCTTCGACTGCGACCTCCCCGGCCTTCAGGTCCACAACGGCACGTTCGACCGCGGGCACGGTCTCGACGGCCTTGGTAACGGTCTGGGCGCAGTGACCGCAGGTCATCCCTTCGACTTTGAGCTTCAGCATGATCATCTCCTCCTTGGATAAGGGTCCCAGCCTCGGGTTTCCCATTGCTGGAAGGTCAAGATTTTTCTTCGAAGCCGCTCATGCTCCGCCGTGGTCCGGTCCACAATGTCGCCGAGAACGTCAATGCTCGGCTGCCCATCACTCCACCGTTGAGCCGATTGATCTGCCGTCACCGTCCTGCCGATGGTCATGGCACCGAGCCACTTCGTTTCTGTGTGCGCACGAATTCAGCGGCATCGACGTCGGATCTGGAGTGGGCTTTCGATCAGTGTGACGGGGATTCCGTCGGCGGCCCCGACGCACAGTCCAGATAACCGCGATACCCGACTTTGAGGTTCTGCCCGATTTCGAAGATCATGTTCGCCTCGTGGCGCCGCACGCCATCACGATCCTCGCCGCTCTCTCCGGGATCAGGCAGAACAGTCATTCGGATTGGATCGGCAGCCAGAGAGAGTTTTCCACTCCGCTCGTTGCCGCTGCCGTCGATCGGTTCTGGTTCCAGGACGACGAGGTTCCCGTTCAACTTGATGATCCCGCTACCCGGTCCTCCACCGGAGGGCATGTTCACCGCCAGAACCGGCTCACCTGCAGTCGTGTACCTGAATTGGCAGTAGGCCCCCGAGCCGACCGCGTTGCGGACTTGCGCGTCGTTCATCGTGGCGGGATCGAGTTTAGGGATCTCCGCCCCCGCGAGTGCTTTCTCCGCGGGCACGAGCCTTGCGATCTCTGGCGCTCGTACGGCCTCCAGATCGTCGTCCGGTGCATCGTTCTGATCGCATCCCGCGAGCAGCGCGAGGATCAGTATCAGCAGAGAAGGTGCCCGCCCGATCCGGGGAATCAACTTGCCCATCAGTCTCGCGCCTCCAGGTCGGCGGCGAGATACTTCATCTCCGCGATCTCCCGCTCCTGCGCCTCGATGATCTCGTCCGCGAGCTTCCGGACCCGAGGATCGGTGATCTGCGCACGCTCGCTCGTTAGGATCGCGATCGAATGGTGCGGGATCATCGCCTTCATGTAATCGACATCATCCACTGTCGCCTGACTGCGCACGACCCAGAGCGCCAAGGCGAACACCACGATGGATCCTCCGAATATGGCGAGATTGACCGCCCGCTTCCTGTACATGCCCAGCATATACCCGAGCATGATGATGGACATGGTCGCGCCCATGACGAGAGCCATCCAGGCGCGGGTCTCGCTCCAGAAGACATGCTCGAACGAATAGGTGTTCAGGTACATCAGACCGTACATGACGACGGTCGAGGTCGCGATCATGGCGGCAAAGCGCCAGTACGACATCTCCATGGGGCTCATTCTCCCTGGTTGGCGCGCATCGATGTCAATTGGAATTGCCGCTGCCGGAACTCGTGCCACCCAGTGCCGCATATTCTTCTGGCGTCATGGCCGGCAATCCTTTGACGAAAGCGGCGATGCTCCAGAGCGCCCGGTCGTCATGGGTTGGCCCGAACGCCGGCATTCCTGACATCTTCACCCCATGTTTGACGAGCCAGAATATCTCCTCCGGCTCCCACTCGGCCGCCGCCTCCGCGAGGTGAGGCGGTCTCGGTCGCATGCCGCTCGCCCATGCGGATCGCTCGACGCCCGGCCCGGCGTGACAGTGCTGACACATCGACTTGTAGGAACCCGCGCCGGCCTTAACCATATCGGGCGAAAGGCTTTCGGGTACGGCTATGTCCGCAGCTCGGCTTTCGACGGAGTTGTGGAAAGTGGTGTCGAACGCCCACCGGGTGATCGAGGTGTGTTCCTCCGTCGCGGCGACGTTGAACGCTCCGGTGTAGACGACGAACAAGCCGATGATCCCAAGCAGTGCCAGAACACCCACTGCACCGGCGGTAGCGGCGAGCCCCACGGTTCTCTTTGAATGGTCCATCTCCATCACTTTCTGCCACCTCACTTTGATGGCTAGTTCGCACGTGCTCTCCGGGTCTTATACAGCAGGACATCTCCGCCCCAGTTTCACCGTCATGGCACCAAGGGGTACAGCATGGGCCATGAGCGACAACGGCCACAGTTGACAAAGGGTGTGAGATCGGGCGTACAGCCGAATGGCTAATCAGCCGAGAGCGTCCTGGATACTGAGGCAGACGATGTCCTCGAACGAACTTGGATCCTTTACCAGATCAAGTAGCCATGGGCACAACTATTCACGGCGCCGTATCGTCCGACAGTGACTATGTTTTCCCGGGTGTCTGATCGAGTTCGGCTTCCCGGACGGCTGTGCCCCGATCAGCGGGCGCCCCTTTCATGTCTTCGCTTGCCCTCTGGATTTCCGCAGCGCTGCTTCGCCCGGCGCGGCGCGGCTCCGGTAGGCCGGATTGCCGTTCAAGATCCTCGCCGGTGCTTTGCTTGGCAGTGCCTTCTTTGCTTTCCATGAGATCCTCCCTCATTGATTTCCAATTCCTGACCGATGAAAATTCCTCCGGTGTCCGCTCAGGCCCTTTCGTGAGCGGGACGGCCCTGATGTTCCTGACGATGCTCACGGTGTTGCTGGCCGTGGCCACCGGTGAAATGCAGGTAGAGAAGCCAGGCCGCGGCAGCTCCGAAAGCCAGGTTCAGGAAGAACGTGTAGTCGATTGCGAACCGGATCATCTCCTGGAGCGACGGGCGTTCCGTGGGTGTCAGTCCGGTCAGCTCGTACAGATAATGGACCGTGATGCCCGCGGCGACCATGCACACGTACATGACCAGCGACAAGTACCCGGCATATTTCCAGCCGTAATATTTTCCGTGGATCCAGACGACGGTCGCCGCCACCAGGTCGGCGCCGAGGAATGCCATTACGCCTCCGAGCGATACCTGTTTCGACCACAGCATGGCGGCAAGCGGCACGTTGCCCATGGAGCCGATGAAAGTGAAGAAGGCGACCACGGGTGCGATGGCAGCATTCTCGACCACGGCCCAGAAAGTCGGATTTTCGGAGTTTCCGACGAACAGGAAATCCCAGAACGCCTGCGGCACGAAGATGGAGATGAAACCGGCGACCGTGAAGCCGAGCAGGATTTCCTTCCAGACCATCGCCCATTCCATGACGAAGGCATGGGCGATTTGCCTCCAGCCCTGGCGCGAGGTCAGCTTCTCCCGCCAGGAACCCTGCTCTCCGCCGTGCTCCATGTCCATGCCTTCGCTCTGCTGAGCCTTTTCGGCGTGGCGTTTGCCCTCTTCGGCCAATCTGGACGGAAACCAAAGGGCGGTGAGCAGATAGGCATAGAGCACCATCAGCAATCCGAGCAGGATGTTGGCAAGCGTGAACCGCCAGCCCAGCAGCACCCAGAGCACGATGCCGAGTTCGATCACCAGGTTGGTGGAGGAGATCAGGAAGGCCAGCGAGTTGGTCGGGTGGGCCCCCTTCACCAGGACCGAACGCGAGGCAGCCAGGGCGGCAAAGGAGCAGGACGACGATATGAACCCGAAGAGCGACGCCAAGCCCACCTGCTTCGGCCCGCGCTCGCCAAGCGCCTGGCCCATTTGCTCGCGGCTGATAAGCACCTGGATGCCCGCGGAGATGATGTAGCCGAAAATGAGCGCCCAGAGCGCCTGCCACAGCATGCCGGCACCTGTGTACAAAGCTTGCCAAACTTGATCCATACTCTCCTGTCCATCCAATCCGACGGTGCGGCGCCCCTGAACCAGCGACGACCTTATCGATGAAGGCTCCCGTCCGCCGCCCGGCAACCGATCCGGGTGCGGTCTTCCCTCGGTGAGCGACCCCGCGGAGAACGGTCCCACGAGGTCGGTCAAGCCGATCAGGCGGCCATGCTCCGAAGTGCTGACTGACAAGCCTGCTCACAACGTCGGCAGGACTCCGCGCAGATCCGGCAATGTTCGTGCATGGATGCATGGCTGTCGCATTCAGCACCACACATACGGCAAGCAGCCGCGCAGGCCTGCAGCGTCAAGCGGATCAGTTCTTCATTGGACCCCGTACGGCGTGTCGCTATTGATCCGGTGGCCGCACAGATATCCGCACAGTCAAGGTTGAGCCGAATGCACTGGCGAAGTTCCTTGACCATGTCTTCAGCGAGGCAGGCATCCGCGCACGAGGTGCAGGTTTGGGCACAGGAGTAACACTCCTCGATACAGCGGATCAGGGCATCATTGATGTTGCCCTTCACTTCGGGATGCGTTCCGATCATCTCGCGAGCCAACATATCATGTTCTCCCAATGTTTAGCGTAAGGGCTTCGTCCAGCATGGCGCCTCTTCTTTCCAACCGTAATAGAGGTGTGATCTAGCGCGTATATTGATCCAGCGCCCAAAACAAAAGATATTTTCAGTAAGGACATGACCTTGTTCAGATAGCTCCTTCAAGAGGATCAGAGCAGCTGTCCATGTTCATGGTGGCTTCCTCATCCGGTTGGTGCCCTGCAAACATTCCACGTCGTCTAGCCGTTTCGCGCGCAGACTCACTTGTAACACTTCGTAACAAACCGAAATGCTTTGAAGCAGAAGAGCCTGCATCAGAGCGCCCATCCAGGTGTTATCCAGACGTCATGGAAACCGCAGCCCACATCCTTATTGTTGACGACCATCAGGAAATCCGGGATCTGCTCGGCCGCTTCCTGGAACGGCATGGATTTCGATCGACCGCCTGTCGGGACGGAGCCGAGATGCGGCGGGCACTTAAGGCCACCCGTTTCGACCTCATCGTCCTTGATCTGATGCTGCCCGGTGACGACGGGCTCAAGCTCTGCCGCGAACTTCGATCGCCCGGGCCCGGCAATCCCGACATCCCCGTCATCATGCTGACCGCGATGAGCGAGGAAACGGACCGAATCATCGGCCTGGAAGTGGGGGCCGACGACTACCTTCCGAAGCCGTTCAATCCCCGCGAACTCCTCGCCCGCATCAAGGCCGTTCTTCGCCGCACGGCCGGCTCTCACTCCGGCATCGTCAAGGCTCCACATGGGTACCGTTTTTCCGGATGGGCTCTGGACCTCGTCCGGCGGGAGCTGACATCCCCGCCCGGAGCCCTGGTCACCCTCACGGGCGCCGAGTACGACCTGCTTCTCGCTTTTCTGGAGCGGCCCGGCCAAGTGCTGAGCCGCGACCAGTTGCTGGAACTCGCGCGAAACCGCATCCACGGCTACGGCAGGAGCGTCGATGTCCAGGTCAGCCGTCTCAGGCATAAGATGGGTGATGACACCTCTCCCAGCCCGCTCATCAAGACCATACGAGGATCCGGCTATGTTCTCACCGGGGATGTCGAGCGGGCATGATGGCGAGGATGGCGGCGGCTCTGCGCTCGCTGGTGCCGGACACTATCGTCGGCCGTGCCGTGGCGATCCTGCTGGTGGCGCTGGCTCTGTCGCACCTGCTCAGCATGGTCTGGTACCAATCCTACCTGTCGTATCAGGCAGACTTGGCCGATGAACGGGTCACAGCCGAGCGGATTGCGGCGGTCAAACAGGCCGTCATGGCCCTGCCGCCTGAGGAACGTGAGAGTGCCGCGCATTCCCTGTCCGGCCGCGGCCTGACCGCCCACTGGAGCGCCATTCCGTTGGTCGAGCAGGCTTCCACCCGCGACGACCGAATCGATATGCTGGCGCGCCGTCTTCAGCAGCTGGTTCCCGGGATCGACGGCAACGGCCTGCGCGTCGCCTACGCGGCTAAGGGATACGGCGCCGACCACGTCCTGCTGGTATCGACAAGGCTGCCCGACGGAAGCTGGATCAACGCCCGGGCGACGGCACTGAGCGCCCTGGACAGGCAGGACCGGCACTTCATCGTTCCGACCACGCTGATGTCGCTCGCCATCCTGGCCGTCTCCATCTATCTGGTCCGCGTCTGCACTGCCGAGTTCAGGAGCATCGCCCGCGCGGCGCGGCGGCTCGGGGTCGATGTGACGGCGCCGCCGCTGCCGATTCATGGGCCGGAAGAGGTGCGCGAGGCTGCCACGGCGTTCAACGAGATGCAGGGCAGGATCCGCGCCCTGGTCACGGATCGAACACAGATGCTGGCCGCCATCTCTCACGATCTTCGCTCTCCCATAACGACCATCCGGCTGCGCGCGGAGTTCATCGAGGAGGGTGAAGAGCGTGACCGCATCCTCGCCCAACTGGACGAGATGGAGGCCATGGTGTCCGCCACGCTGTCATTCCTCAGGGACGACGGAGGACGGGAGGGGACCAAGGTGGTCGATATCAGCGCACTGCTGG
>ERZ501031.36-NODE-36-length-40613-cov-6.163198_pt1 | contig 40613 bp, 58 predicted proteins | sample MGYA00248843_ERZ501031 | MGnify/ENA primary metagenome ERZ501031 (study PRJEB25958, sample SAMN03398557) | human skin metagenome | study: EMG produced TPA metagenomics assembly of the Human Skin Microbiome Metagenome (human skin metagenome) data set. | reverse complement strand
GGGTATGACTGAACGCGAAAGGATGGAGGCAACAGAGGATGCGGCGAACAAAATCAAAGTCATTGCGGAAATCATGGGGTCTGCCGCTCTTGGCATGGCTACGCGCATCAAAGCACCGAAGGCAGTCGTTCTGCTAGGTCTTGCGGCGGAGAATGGCAAGTCTCAGGTCCTAGACATTATCCGGGGATTACTGCCGGAAAACGCCGTCAGTTCTCTTGCTGCCGGGAAAATGGGTGACGAAAAACACCTTGTCCAACTTGCCGGAAAGTTGCTCAACACGTCCGACGAACTGTCCTCCGCCGAAAGCATCGCAGGCGACAACTTCAAGAAGATCGTTACCGGAAACCATATCGAAGCGCGTGACGTGTATAAGTCCGCGATCAGCTTCAAACCAAAGGCGCAACATGTCTTCGCAACCAATGGCTTGCCATCCTTCAAAGGCGGCATTGATCGAGGCGTGCGGCGACGGTTGATCGTCATTGAGTTCAACAGGACCATTCCGGAGTCAGAGCGTATTGCGGAAATCGGGTTGCGCATCGCATCGGAGGAAACTGAGCTATTACTAGACTTTGCCGTTGAAGGCGCGGCGCGACTGATACGACAAGGCAAGTTTACCGACCTGAAGTCCTCCGAAGTCGCCGTAAACAAGTGGGTCTTACAAACCGACCCCGTTGAAGCATGGCTATCCGAATGCGTTAACTATGTCGTCGGCAACAACATGATAAAGATTAAGACCAGTGTCGCCTATGCCGCCTTTCGGGAGTGGTGCGCGCCTAACGGATACAACATGATCCCGCCAATCAACAAGTTCTCCGAACGGGTCGAAGGTTCCGGCAAGGGTTACGGTCGCGTACGAGACAGTGCGGGACGGTATTTCACAAACATGGTCATTGTTGAGGACGGGACCGCCTTTCAGTCGTTCGGGTCGCCGCTATGACCCGACCGACAACAAGAACGACAGGAATAAAGTCCGAAAATGACGCAAAAATGACGCACAATGACGCACTAGTGACGCACCTGACCAGACCTAACCCCCTGATTTTAAAAGCGAATGACGCAAGTGACGCACAAACCCCTAAAAGAATCCATGGGGGGGAAAAGGCAGTTGAGACCGATAAAATGCAATCATATTCAATGCTCTTTTTTCTCCCTATAGAGAGGTTTTCATGCCTTTGTGCGTCACTTGCGTCATTTGTTAATGAAATCAATGGGTTGGGTCGGTCGTCGTCCGTCATAACTGCGTCATTGTGCGTCATGCCTGCGTCATCGGAACATATGGAGTCCATATCGTGACCGCTTGGGAAGCAGTAATTACCGAACAGATCGACGCCAAGCACCGTGAGAGCGTCACTGAATGGCATCACGACCCAGAACCCTCCGGAGAGACCCCGGAAAAAAATGCCGCCTTCCTTGCCTGCCGCACGGCCTTTTCCCCGCCTCGGTCAGCGCTGCGGACGATTCCGCATCCGAAGGGGGTCGAGGTCGAGGACTGGCGCGACTGGATGCGCGACCGATACCGGCAAAAAATGGCCTCCGGTCATTACAGCGACCGGAGGAACGCCGTTGCCGATGTATGGTCGGAGGCAGAACGAGCCTACCACTTTATTAAGGGTAAGGTTCCTTTCAAGGACATGTGCGCGGGTTGCGGTTGCGACCTCGTCCAGTCCGAAGCGGTCATGAACTTCGCGGACGGCGCGCGGACGCACCTGATGCAAGAATGCATTGACCGCTATGACCCGATCTGGAGGGAGGCGGCGAATGCCGGTCTTGTCGCCATGGGTTTGAAGCCTTCGAAATGATTGATGCAACATGCATTGACACAAGGTATATGATTGCATGTTGCGTTAATGCATATTAGATTAGAGTAACTGTCAGGAGTGCCGATATGTCCGTTCATATTCCGCGACCCGAATATGCCAATGCATTGAATGACTGGCATCGTACCCGTCTCGCCTTGGGAGGCCGAAGCGCGATCCTGACCGACCCGACGCAGTTTCTTCCGATGCCGGAAAGCCATAAGCGACCAGAGAACCGGGACCTGTACCGCCTCTATACGGAACGCGCGTTCTGGTATGGCGGCAGCGCGCGGACGCTAGACGCATGGGTTGGAACCCTGACCCGAAAGCCGTTGACGGTCGAGGTTCCGAGTCAGTTCGAATGGCGGTTGACGAACATTGACGGTCAAGGAAACGACGTAAACTATCTTGCTCGTCAAGTTGTTCGGGACGTTTGCGCATATGCGCGTATCGGTTTGCTGGTCGATATCGGCAACGCCGAAAGCGCGTCCAATCCCCGGCAAATCCCCTACATCGCGACCTATAACAACTTTTCTATCATCTCTTGGCGAACGCGAGGGACGGTCGAAGGTCGCATTCTCGACCAAGTCGTTTTGCAAGAGGAACTAGAGGAACCGCATCCGTCCGGTTTCGGCGTCATCAAAGAACCGATGTATCGGGTTCTCGAACTGGACGAGAACGGATGGTATCGCGCTCGCCTCTTCGTCATGCGCGAAGGCAAATCGCTTGAACGCGGAGAACCGATCTATCCGACGCGCGGCGGCGCGTATCTTAATTTCATTCCTTTCATCTTCGTCACTCCGACCGGGACGGGATACGAAATTGAGAAAGCGCCGCTTCAAGACGTTATTGACGCGAACGTATCGCATTACCAATCCTCCGCCGACCGCGAATTTTCCTTGTACTGGTCAGCCTCCCCGACCGTTGTCCTGACGGGGTTGGGAGAGGACCCGAATTCGGAGGGAAACTTTACGGTCGGCAGCGGCAACCTTTGGAAGTTGCCGACAGGCGCAACCGCTGACTACCTTGAATTCAGCGGTCCCGGTCTCGCCGCTATCCAAGAGACCATGAAGGACAAGCAACAACTAATGGCGTCCCTTGGCGCAAACCTGTTGAACGCGCCGAAACGGGAGGCTGAGACCTTCGAAGCGCTGCAACTGAAAAGTTCCGGGGAATCGGCGTCCCTTGTGACTATCGCGGACGCCGTATCGAAGGCGTTGACCGCTGCCGTCAAGATGGCAACCTATTGGAGCTATCTGGAATATCCGGTCAAGGTCGAACTGAACCGCGACCTGTTGAACGTCAGACTGTCTCCCGAAGACCGCAAGGTTCTCATGCTGGAATATCAATCCGGGTTGTTGAGTGCCGAAGATTACTATTACAACCTTGCGCAAGGCGAAATCCTGCGACCGGGAGTCACCCCCGAAGAGGCGAGAGACGCGGCGCAAATGCAAGCGCCGCTCTTGGTCTCATCCTTCCGACCGGCACCCGTCGAAAGAGAGGTTCCGGTTAAAAAGGTCGCTAACGGGGACGTGACCCCGAAAGCGTTGACTTCCAATGTAGAGACCCCGAAACCTAGTCGCCGTCGCCGCTAACCTACAGGACTTAAAAAATGACCGACAAAGATACGCCGTCCATGCGGGAAATGATGGAACTTCGAACCGCTCTTGACGAGCGCGACCGCGAGATTGCGAAGTTGAAAGGCGAGAATGCCAAGATCAACGAGCAACTGACCGGGACGGCGGGTCAGCTAAAAACCGCGAAGAACCATATAAAGCTTTCAGAGTATGCGGGAAAAATGGGAGTCCTTCCCGGAGCGATTCAGGACGTTGTTTATCGCGCTATGAGCGCGGGACAATGGGACAGTGACCCGAAAGGGAACTTTCGTCTCAAGGACGAACATGGCTTTTTCAGTGACACTCCCGAGGAATTTATCAGGAAGGTTAAACAGGAATTGCCGTCCTACTTCCTTGACGCGGAACTGACCGAAAACCTGTCGTCTTCCGAAGGGTCGCGCGGTTCGTCGCGCAAGTCCCTCAATCTTGACGGCGTCGTTTATACCTACGAACAGTTGCGCACCTTCTTTAAGGACAAAAAGGAAGGCGGCAATTTCACCAAGGCGTGTCTGGTTCACAAGAACGACCCCGAACTTGCCGCGCAACTGGCGGAAGAGACGAACAACAAGATTTTCAAGGTTGCTCAAGAGCAAGACCGGAGGTTCGGACGATGACAGGATATCGACCGCATGAAGGACACTCCGTCAGGACGCCTAACGGTCTTGGTATCGTCCTGCAAACGGTCGGTCTACCGACCGGGAACGGGGTCAATGTCTTCCTGACGGAGAACCCGACCCCGGAGGGAAGCGCCGCGTCAATCTATAACATTGACCAAGTCGAGCAAGGACCCGCGCTGAAACCCTTCGAGGTTGGGGACACTGTCACCGTACCGGGAGGTTATCCCGGTCAGGTCATCGGAAGGGACGGCGACATAGCGGTTTGCCGGTACGAGACGCCAAGGCCGCGCGCCTCCCGTCACGGTCGGTTCCATGACTGGCAACTTCATGTTTCCAACCTGCGCGGACGGTAATTCGGAAATCATTTCCGAAATCGGCGGTCAGGCAAAAGAAAACCCCGGAAAGCGTATGCCTTCCGGGGTTTTCTTTGTCAGGCTATCGGGTCAGTCGTCGCCTTCGTCGGTCTTCTTAGCCTTTTTCCCCTTGGCAACCGGAGCGTCGGGGACAACGGGTTTCAGCTTGTTGACCGCATCCATGCCGCCTTTTGCGTACGCCTGCGCAACCTTGTAAATCATTTCAGAGGTTGCCGCATGGTCTTCGGCGGTCATCTTACCCTTTGGACCGCTGCCGATTTCCCCGTAAAGGGAAACAACGTCGGCGGCATCGGTCTTGCCTTCGTCGCCTTCCTCGTCCCCGGCAACGAGACTGACCGCCAGAGAGAAAGCGCTAGAACGGCGAAGCGCTTCGGAGTGCTTTTTCTTTCTCTCCGCGAAGGTCTCGCCGTCGCCTTCGCCGTCGCCTTCGCCGCTGCCGTCCTTACCGCCTTTACCGGAGGCCGCTTTCTCCGCGCCGCGCTTTTCGTTCGCCGCTGCTTTCCGCTCGTTGATGACCTTCCTGACCTCTTTCGGGTCCTTGAGGTCTCCCCGGTCAATCGCCTCGATGATTTCGTTCCGGTCAGGGTCGGGGAGGTTGTTCGCGCCAAGGTCATAAGCGACGGTCGGCGGTAGTGCGAGAATTTTGGACTCCGCATCATGACCGGCAATCTGAAAGGCGGTATCGGCGGAGTTTGCCAGAGACATAAGGTTCCGCGCCGTCCGGTCGGTCTGACCGAATTCGAGTTTCAGCCATTTGCCGAACTGACCATGTCCGAGCAAGTTGCGAACCCGGTTCAGGATGCGTCCCGCCTCAACCGCATTGTCCCGCATGTCAAACATCTTGCTGCGCGCGTCTTCCGCCGCGCCGCGAACTTCCGTTGCGACCTCCGACCCAAGGCTTGCATAGAAGTTTTCAACCGCGCCGCTGCCGTTGCCGTTCGTCGTCAAGGCGTGTTCCGCCTCTTCCGCCGAGACGATTTCGCCATCATGAACGACCTCGTCGGCGTCATTCGTTTCGGTATCGTCCATGCCGGAAGTCTCGTCGGTCATATCGTCGTCACCTTCGATAATGGTTGTCTCGTCGTTCATGATTCTACTCCGTTGTGTCGATTTCGGAAACGGTTTCCGGCATCGCATTAAAGGCAGGATCGAAAATAACTGAACACTCGTCGGGAAACTTGATTCCGGCTTTCTCGTATGCGGCGCGAAGCTTGAACGGCGTTTCCATTCGAGCCTTTTTGCCTTGCTCGTACCGATTGACCGTGTTCCCCGTCAACCCGCTCGCCTCCGCCGCTTGAACGACGCTCCACCGGAGGATTGCCCGCGCCGCTCTTGCCTGCGTATGGGTTATGAAGTTCATTTCGTCCTCCGCTCCATTATGTATAGCATCCATTCTGACGGTACGCCATACAAAAAAAAGTTTATGGCGTACAAAAAAGCCTCTTGCCAATCCTGCCGGAAATGGGATACCATACAAACAGGTTGGACGAGATACAAACAATGGAGCAACAAATGATCGCGGTCAAGGAACTTAACCTCTCTCACGTTGCGCCGCGTCCTTTGGTAACGCCTGCATGGATCGCCGGGGATGACAAGACCTTTGTTTCCGCCGATTTCACGGTCGATGGATACAACGTCGTTCATATCGTCGCAACCGTGACGCGCGGTCATATTGTCGAGGATTACCTGTCGATAGACTGCGATCTTGACGACGCCGTTGACTTCGCAACCGACCTCGTCAGCGATGCGCGCGGCGACCTCTACAACGAAGGCGTTTCGGTCTTCGAGACCGGAGACTTGGTCAAGGCGGTTCGCGACCTCGTCGGCAAGGTTCAGGCGCGGCAAGTCGCCTAACAGGGTCGAGCGGCGAAAGCCGCTCCCCTTCCCAAAACGGAAATGATTTCCGGAGTCCAGACAATGCGAAAGTTTACCGAACGGCAGCGGCGGGTTTTGGCGGATTGCGTCATGACGGCATCGAAGGAAAGTCGCCGCTTTCCTTTGTCGGACGAACAACTTTCCGAACTGGTCTCCGCCGTTGAAAACGGAACCGCGAATGCGGAACAGATCGAAGCGGCGGCAGTCATAGCGGCCTTTGCTCCCTTCGCACAACCCGAAGTCTCTTCCGCCGACTGGCGGGTTCTGTCCCGCGCCTTGACCCGCTTCGAATTCGACCGCTTGGAACCGCATCCGTATTGGCCGGACCTCGTCCGTCATCATCTCGCAATCGGGAGCTACGCGAAATGAATTCCTTCGCGATCAACGCCAGTGTCCGGAACCCCGGCAACGTCAATTCGTCCGCAGGCTATGCCTATTTCCCCGGAACGGGACCGTCCCTGAAAACCTGCGCCGACTGCGCCTTTGCCGCCAAGGTCGGCAAGCATACGACCTGCCGCAAATGGTCCGACTTGAAGCGGTCGGCAAAGGCGGGACCCGCGATCAACGCTTACTCCGAAGCGTGCAAATACTTCAACCCGAAAGGAAACTGAACCATGAAAAACGGGAACCTGAACGATCTTCACAATACGCTTTGCGAACGCCTGTCGGCGGTCGCGGACGCCGTTGATGGTCTGTTCGTTGCCGCCGACGAAGTCGCCGCAATCGCGGAGACCGACCCCAAGCTTGCCGGATACCTCGAAGCGCTCTTGCCGCTTATGAGCCTGACGGTTCCGACCGCTCCGCCGTCGCCGTCCGTCTGAAAAGAAAGGAGGCGGTCTCGCTGCTGAAACCGCCTCCCCACTCACCGCAACATTTCGGGGAGTCGTCCCAAAAACCCCGAAACACAAAACAGGATATCTCAAAACCATGGTAAACCATAGCAGAATTGTTGCCAATATGTTCCTGACCGCAATCGCAACGCAACATTCATGGTCGCGGGTCTGGATGCGAGGTCCCGCCGTCAATTGCGTCAGCAAGAAAGTGTTTCGCGGCGCGAACCGCCTGACCCTGACCCTGATGGCAGCGAAGAACGGTTGGAGCGGAAATCGTTGGGGAACGGACGCGCAATGGTTACGCAAAGGTTTTGCAATTCCGCGCGGAACTGAGTCAACGCGCATCCTCTCCATGGTCGAGGCGAAGGAAGGCGACACGGTTTGTCTCCATTACGGCGTTAAGCGGATTGCGATGATTCGTCCGCATGACGAGTTCTGCGGAATTCAGGTCGGAGACGACGACACATGGACGCATGTTGAACCTGACGTTTCAGGCGTCCTCAACATGGTCAACGGCGCGTTTGACGGCATTCGCCTGTCGGTCCCGCCGATGGCGAACACCAAGAGCAACGAGGTTGCGACCCGCGACGAGCGTTATTGCTCGCATCTCGTCCGCGCAGCACTCCGCCTGACTATCGAAAGCCAAATGCTTTTCAACATGCCGGAAGAGATGACCGACCCGGACATTGTCAACCTTGCCGCCGAAATCGGAACGGCCTTCGTCCTGAATGATTGCGGCATGGTCGCGGAACGCCTGCGCGATCAACCGACCGTCCGTCGCTGGTCCGCCTTGCTGGTCGGTAAACCCGAAGTCGCGATCTTTGCGGCGGGACTGGCGGAACATGCAATCGACCGCATGAAGTCGGCGGGGTCGGAGACCTCGTCAACCCCGGCAATGACCGCGATTGCGGCATAACAAGGAAGGATGCGACACGATGCCGATACGCGATGACCAACCCTGTCCCGAACCGCTGAAAACCTGTCACGACGTTCAGCGCTATCCGGACGTTATATCGTTTTGGATTCAGTCAAGGGGAGAGGTCAACAGGTTCGTTCGGGACGCGCCGCGCTACGACTTCCTTGCGTGGGTTCGACCCTTCGTCAAGGACAGGGAACCGGAACGAGACAATTAAACAACAGAAAGTCGGGGAATGAGGATCAAAACCGCCTAAAGTGTTTCGAAAATTAAAACTGACGCCTATGTAAATGCTGGGGACCAAGTGTTCCCGGCATTTTTTTGTGCCGGGAAAGGTAGGGTGATTTTATGAGCCAAGAGGAAAAGACGGGACGGCGAGACGCGCATTATTCGGTATGGCATCGCGTCCGGTCGATAAAGCGGTTCGTCGGGGTCGAGAACGCGCAACGCCTTGCGATGATTGACGTTGATGCATCTTTGTATGTCGAATACGACGACGAGACAAAAGAACCCGTCGCGCTCATTGAAACGGCGCGGGACGTGGGTCAGGCGTTCAAGACGGCAACCGTTCTTCGCGGCCTTGCTCGCCGCGCCGATATCCCGGCATTCGTCGTTCTGTATAAGGTCGGGGAGTCCATGAACCCCGCCGACCCGACGTGTGAAGATATCGAGAGCTTTCGGGTTCAGCGTCTATGGCCTAATAGAACCCGCTGGCATGTTCTGACCCCGCAAAGATGGTCGGAGGCTTTGTTGAGAATTCGCAGCAATCAAGCGGCGAAGTTCGACGCGGAAGAGGCTGAAACGATCAATCCGGTTGCCGCCGCGAAAATCGCTTAATCAGTTCCGCGACCGTCAGCGGGTTTCCCCGTTGGTCAACGAGGTCGGCAAAGCTGATTTTCCCCGACTTCCATAGAGTGAATTTCGCCGCGCCTAGAATGTCTTTCCGTTCGTCCTCCGGACGGGATCGCAACCAGTCTTCGTAGGTCCAATGCGCGGGAACCGGACCATACTGACTCGCTTGTTCGCCTTGCGCCTTTTCCTTGGCGTTGATGATAGGGACGATGACCGACCGGCAGCGGAAATGCCGAGGCGTCCCGCCGTTGAACGGCAGTCTATGACCTATCGGTTCGTAATCCGGATACTTCCAACGGCAACCCGAGTATGCAATGCATACGTCGGAAGTTCTGCTATCTAGGGTGGAAATCTGACCGACCGCGACGATAACGCCGTCATCTCCGGAATTCCGTTCGTAAACCTCTAGTCTGACCTTTGCCGCGACCGCCGCGACCGCCGTCCTAGCGAGGCTTTCCGCGTTCCTCTTTGCCGACTGAAAAATGCCGTCCTGCCGACCCGCCGACCTCGTCCCGGTAACGCTTTCGACAAGGTCTCCAATATCAAGGTCGTTGCTTTCGGTATCCATGACGGCGCGTTTGAACCGGAATATCGCGTCATCTTTCTGCCGTTCCAGCCATTCGGAGACTAACCCGCCTTCAATGCGGGTCTCGTCGGCAAGTTCGCGCAACCGCTCAACCGGGACCGTCCGAAGCTTGGGGATCGCGAAGGCCGCGCCAAGGACCAAAGCAAGCGCGTTGATTGCCGACCCTTCCGACGTTTCGGCGACTGCGTCTAGGTCTTGGGTCATCTCCGCTAAAATCGCCTCATAGGTCGCCGTGACGATATCCCCGGCAACGTCCATCAATTCCGCTAGAAGCACGTTCCTTTCTTCTGCGGTTCTTGCCGACAGATAGTCGAGGTCAACGACCGTCGCCGCGAGGTCCCGTTCCATGTCCTGAAACCGCCGCATGATGCGCGCGGTCATGTCCGTTCCGAACCGCTCAAAGGCGATTGCGGACAAGAGCAGTTCACTTGCTACGCGCTCCGTATCCGTCATGCGGTCGGTATTGAGGCTTGCGGCGGTCGCCATTCGCGGAACTCCTATCGACTGTATGCATACAAGTTGTTACAATTCAGTATGCATTAATGCGTATTGTATCACATTGCGAGGGTTTATCACAATGACGGAACGGGGATCGAAAACGGCAACGGTTTCCGAAATGGATACCGACCGATGACCCGAAACCTGACCCTGTCTCCGTATTCCTGCCGTTGCGCCGTCTGCCATCAAATGATTCATAAAGGCGACTGCATTAGGCTTGTCCCCTTCCGCGACGGGGAGTCCCCGCCGACCGACCTTCCATCGGTCAAGCGCTTGTCGTGGAAACCCGCGCATGTCCATGATTGCTCGTCCGTCAAAAAGGTTTTGGAATTCTGACGAAACCCTGTTGACCGTGACGCGTCACGGTGTCATGATCCTATCCAGAGACAGAGAGCAACCCGAACCGAAAGCCAAACAGATGAAAATGCGTATTATGATCGAAAACAATGCGGGTCAGGTCGTTTGCGTCGGTCATGTTCTTTGTGAAACCGCTATCCGGTTTCAGGCGCAACCTGCGGTCGGTCGTCCTTGGGAATGGTTCAACAACTTCGATGCGGCGGCAAAATATACGCGCGGCGAATAACGGCAACGGCGGGGATGACCTCCCCGCCTCCCCTTACCGGAGACGAAACGATGACGCCTTTCGAGATGACACAGTATCTCCCCGGCATTGCCGAGTGGATCTTTATCGGCGGGTTCTTCGGGATGGTCTATTTTCTCTCAAGATAGGAACAACCATGAACGCGCCTGTCTGGATTTGGGTTCTCTACATGACCATTACTCCGCAAGGCATCAATCATCAGTATATCGACGCTTATGGGTCATGGGACAAATGCAACGCCGTCATTGAACAGATGCGCAAAAGCGGCGCGGTCAATTCCGAGACTGCCGCCGTTGATTGTACCGACCGGCAACCCCGCGACGGCGAACGCGAATACTTCGTTCCCCGGAATGCCTCTCCCCGATAATCACGCCTGACGGTCGAGGTCCCCAACGAGGGACCGACCAACCCTCCATCGGTCGAGGTCAAGCGGATTCGCAGGGGACCCGTTTGCAGTCCGGTCATAATGTCCCCTGCCGCAAAAGGTTTTGAACCGGACGAAAATGGGGTGGAAGACGCTTGATCCCCACAAGCTAAATACATGCTAATTGCATCCTTCCTGCGATCTTTCTTCAAGATCGCGGAAGGAATGCCTTAGCGGCGAGCGTTCTTCCTTCCTTTATTGCTGCCTTCCTTGGGGTCGAGGACGGGTAAGGACGCCGTCCCTACCCGTTACCCCGACAGGCGTTAGACTCCGCCTAACCCTGACCGGCAATGTTCGGCGCGCAAGGCCGCGCCATACAAACCCGCTCGCCTGACATTGCGTCCCGATTATGGGTTGCCGAACAATTCGTTTCAATGCCGCTCTATCTTGTCTGCCGCCTGTTTTCCGTTTTCGTTGACATGCAGACTGCATTATATCATCATGCATCTATTGCAACATGCATCCATGCAAACCGCGCCAGAGGAAACATGATAATCGTCGTCGGAGGAATTAAAGGCGGCATCGGTAAAACGACCGTCGCGACGAACCTAGCGGTCATGCGTCAGGGTTCGGGAAAGAAAGTCATCCTTGTTGATGCGGACGAACAACGGTCGGCGTCTGAATTCGCGGAGCAACGGGAGGCGTTGAAGAACGGCTATATCCCCTGCGTCAAGGCGTCCGGAAAGACGACGATCAACCTCGTTCGCGGATTAGCTGAAGAGTACGACGATATCATAATTGACGTGGGAGGCAGGGACACGACGGCGCAACGCGCCGCTATGATAGCCGCTGACCTCGTCCTGTTACCTATGCCGGTCGGCAACTACGATGCGTGGACATTGCCGCAAGCGGAAACCCTGATACGCGAGGTCAGGGAGGCAAACCCCGACCTTGACGCCGCGTCCTTCATTTCGCGCGGATTCATTCAGGGAAAGGACAACGCCGAAACGGCGGAAATGCTGCGCGCCTCTCATGTCCTGCGCTTCCTGGATACCCCATTGCTTGAACGTCGCGTTTTCGCGCGGTCTGCCGGGGATGGTCTCGCCGTCTTCGAGTTCAAGCCTGCCGACCCCAAGGCATGTGCGGAGGTCAAGAGCCTCTATAACGCCGTATTCAATCAAAAACCCGCATCATAAGAGGTCATCATGCCGAAACCCCGCGCCGTCCTGACTCCGATTGAAGAGGCGATAATCTCTAAGGGAGGCGAACCGGGAACCGGACTGTCTTCGGTTCAGCCTGACCCCGTCCCCGCGAAGACCCGGAAACCCGCGAAGGCCGCTCCGCCTGTCGAGGAAGATGACGACGAAGACGGCGGAACCCCGCTCTATCGTCACACGATGGTACGGTTCAAGCCGAAAGACTTCGATGCATTCAAGGAAGCGGCGAAGCGGCAAAGCGAAGAACTGTCCATGAAAGTAAGTTTCAATTCATGGGTTATCAGCGCTTGCCGGGAGAAATTGAAGCGTGACAGCGAATAGAGGCGTCAGGCAGAACATGCGGCAAGAGATGATAGACTTTGAAGAAACGCTTGATGCGCGGGTTCTGGCGAAAGCCATCGTCATAGCGGTTGCGACCATTGACGGTTTGCCTGCCAATTTTAGGCGACAACAGGGTTCAGACCGCGCCGATATGGTTCATATACTGCATCTTATGTACCCGAAAGAAAGTGACCGCGCGAAGCTGGTTGACGAGGTCGAGGCGATTACCGGACGGCGGGTTGATCTAACCGACTGGCAACTTGAACCCTACGGCGGGGAATGACCGCCAGAAACCTGCCACAAGGCCGCTGGATAGCCTGAACGCCTCTCCCGGCATCTCCGGAGGGTCGGAGACCGGGAGGCATTCAGCGGCCTTTATTTCGCCTTGGGGACATGCATGGACGGATTGCCGGAACATTGGGGAACCGAAGTCGCGGAAATCGAACGTTGCTTGTTGCTAACAACGGTCGGTTGGAAGTCGGCAACCCCGACAGGTCCCGACGTTTACAAGGTCGGGATCGTTCGGCGCGTTCTGATTTCGTCCGTTCTGGCGAAACCTTGGAACATGGGACGCCTTGAGCGCTGCCGCCGTCAGCTTGCGGAAGGAACCCCGCCTCCGCCTATCAAGGTCGTCGGTCTCCGCCGTCAGGGTTTCAAAACCCTTTATTCGGTTTCAGACGGGATGCATCGAACTTCCGCCGCGAAAGAGGCGGGTCATCGAACGATCAAGGCCGAAATATCCGGTTGGCATACCTGCGACCCGTCCCGGTTCGTCCTGTGGCGCGGTTGGCTATGGGATACCGCCGACCGTCCGGAGGGTTTCAGAGGCGTTACCGACGACATTGACCCGGAAACGATCCCCGCCTTGGTCGGTTTAGGGGTCCGATTAATACCTGACAACGAACAATTATCCAAGTAATCTTATCGAGTGACGGAATAGGCGGCAGTCAAAAAGCACCAAAGAAAAGAGGAATCAATGACTGATATTCGAAACTTTGAAGAGGATGATTATAAAAACGAGAATAAGCGTCAAATTTTGAAGGTTGCGCGAAGCGTACCTAAGTTCTTCCGGTCATATCATGCGGCAAGGTTTACCGGGACTCTTGTTGATGCGGCAATTAAAGACAATCAGCAACAGAGATTTGACTGTTCGAAGGGTTGTTCATGGTGTTGCTCAATCCCTCCGGACATAACCGCAGGCGAGGCGTTTGTACTGGCAAAGGCGGTTCGGGACATGCCGTCAGAGAAACGGGACGAGACAATTGCGAGGTTTAGGGAAAACGTCGCGCGTATGGCTGATACGTCTCCAAACGAACAGTATCAATCGCAAATCCCTTGCGGGTTTCTTGACCTCGATCAACGCGCTTGTTCAGTTTATGAAAGCAGACCGGCAACTTGCCGTCGCTGGCATAGCCTTGACGCTGAAAAATGCCGACTTGCCGTTGATGATCCCGATATTTCCGTTCCGCTCGATCCTAAACCAATGTCAGCGGCAAGCCTCGTCATGGATGCGTACCTAATCGCCATGAAAGAACCTGTCGGCGAATTGCAGCAAGGCGTCTTAATGGCGATTGAGCCTGACTCGGAAAAGCGTTTTGCCAGAGGGGAACCGATTTTCGAGGGTTGGACGATGTTAAGGGATCGTATGACCCCCGAAGACATCGAAGAGGCAAGGCGTATTGCGGAGGAAATGCATCACGGAACCGCAATGAACAGTATCGGTTAAGTTAAAGACCCTCTAGGAACCCGAATAAAGGCCGCCTGATAGCTTCTGACGTTTTTCCGCTCCCTGACAGCGGACAAGATTAGAAGCCATTCAGCGGCCTTTAAAACGGCTTTATGAAGCAACGAGAATAAGTCACCCATTAATTCCCGTCAAAAACGAGCGAAAGCGGTCGATGCCTTGCGCGACTGGCTGAGAATCAGATACCTATTTTCATCCCCGGCATGGTCTTCCTGCGTCGTTTCCACGTCATCCGGGTTCGCCTCGTCCCGCTGCAAGGTCGGAACCGTCCTGACCCAATTGACGCAGTTCTCAAAGACCCATAATCCCGGTTTCTCCGGACGTTCCTTCGCGGCCTCTTCGAGATAATCCCTCATGCGGGTCCAACCGACGACCCGGTCATTCTGCGCGCGTTCAAAGTTCAGGAACCCGCCGACCTCCCGCGCGCCTTTCACCAAGTCAACGTAAATGCTTTCGCGTCCATGCTCCGAGAAAATGGACGGGTCGGCAACGCAACCAGACCACTTAACCGACCGTCCCCGGTATTTCGACCGTTCCACGATGCCGCGTCCCATGTCGGTATTGCGCATGGTCAACCCGACATTCGGTTTCACCATACCCGAGGCGTCCTTTGCGACCCCGTACCATTCGGCAAAACGGATGACGCTTCCTCTTGGGAAGACGAACCCTTTCATCTCCGGAATCGGCGTCCCGTCGCTGATAGCATACAGACCAAGAGAGAACGGCGCGGACGATCCCCAATCGAAGGCGCGGCGAAACGTCCATGTCGGCGGTATCGCAAACGGTCTTATAAGTTGCCGGGACGGAACCCAAACGTCCGAGAACATGCCGCCGAAAGTTATATCCCATTCGCCATATCGCCATGCCTTGACCAGTTCCGGGTTTCCGAGGGTCAACAAGCGCTTTTCATAGAGAGGGTCGTTTTCCATCAAAATCGGGTTGTCTTCCAACCGGGACGGAATGAAGACCCGCGACATTCCGGACGCCTCGTCCCTAATCACTTTGAAACCCTTCGGCGCGGGATCAACGAAAGTCCGCTTGACGGCGGCATGACCGGGACCGCCAGGGTTTGCGGTCGCGATCAACTGACAGCGGACACCTTCCGCCGACCGCAAGGTTCCGGTCATCTTCATGATTGCATCGAGGTTCGGCCATTGGGTCAGTTCCTCCGCATAGATGACGGAGTATTCGTGACCCTGATATTCGCCTGCCGCTTCCACGTCCCATAAATGGCGGAGTTTCAGGGTCGCGCCGTTCGGCATCGTCCAGACCGCCTCTCCCTTGGAATAGACCCCGCCGATTTTCGGCAGGATTTCCATTAGCTTGCGCTGAACGTCTTCTAATTGCTTATAGCGGCGACGGAGGAAGATTCCCCGCGCTGCCGACCCATACTTTCCCGCATGTTTGATCCAATGACCGATGCAAGCCGAAGTCTTGCCGCCTCCCCTTGCGCCTCCGGTCAGGATGATATCGGCGGGACAGGTCAGCAAAGCGGTTTGCGGTCCTCGTTGCGGTTTCCATATGACCTCGTAGCCTCCGAGGTCATCCGGAGCGTCCCAAGCGTCAAGCGGCATCAATTCGGCCTTTGGTCAATGGTTGGGACGGCGTAGGTCTCCGACCATGCCTCTAGGGTCGGTTCATCTGGCGGAACTTCCACGACATAGCGTTGCGTGATTTCGCCTTCATGGTTGACCTCATGTCGGGTTGACAGATGACACCAAGCTTGCGCGAGGAATACCGCCGCTTTCAGGGACCCGTTCCGCATGTGACCGAATAGCGCTTGAATCACTTCGGTTTCTGACTGCAACCGTCCCCGCTGGAATGCCTCCTTAAATTCCGGGTTTCGCATCCGGTCGGCAATCGTCGCCATATCGACGCCAAGGATACCGGACATATGCCGCCATGACAGCGCGCATTGTCCCGCCGCTTCGAACATTGCCGGGGTCAGTTCGATCTTGCGCGTATCCCGCTTTCGTCCCGTCTTATTGCTTGCCTCGTTATCATTTCCCACAATGACCCCCTTCAAATGCAAAACGTCAGTAGTATCATACTGCAACATTGCACGTTGAATGGATGCAATCAAGATGCAAGGTATTAGGATACCGCGCCATCTATCTGGAATTCGGAAAGGGTTTCCGCAATGGGGAGGGAGGTGACAGACAGAAAGAGGCGACAGGAATTCGTTATATCATTCGTACAGGTTGAAATACTGTTCTTATTAGCACATTGAAATTAAGGTTAATCCATGTGATATTTTTCAGTCTTTAAAAAACGGGAGGAAGTCATGTCGAGTAAAAATGCGGCGATTTTTGCCGTCTTTGCTTCTGTTTCTATGTATTCGTCCGCATCCTACGCACAGTCTATGCAAGACTTTGCGCCTTTTGTTTCGGATAGTTTTAAATGTCAAAGTTCTAGCGATAGGGGAGCAACCTGCGACAGAACGAATTGCACTTCCGCTCCATCAAACTACGCTTTTTGGGAAAAATCGTTAAAGCTTGATAACATCAGTTCCGGAGGCAGGAACAATAGATGCACTATGAGTTTTGATAATATGCGCGATGTTGAGGTTTCATTATCTAGTGGTGAAAAAGCTACTCTTAAGCAACCGGGTAAGATTTGCGTCAATGCACATGCTGAAACAGGGTCGGGAGCGGCGAATATTGGCCGAACCGCATGGACACAGTGTCAGCTTAGTGGAAAGTGGGTTCAATACAGGTAGGATCGAAAAAGCGAAAACGGACGCCGTCATAGGCGTCCGTTAAACCAAACCCGAAATTGACAAACGTCTTAGCGTCTAACGAACCATCGAAGCGCAGCGGCGAGAACTTCCGATTCGCCACCTTCGCCTAACCCGATTACGAACTTTTCAAAGCGTTCGGCGGTCTCTGTCCTTAACCAGACGCCAAGACTAACCGCCTTATCGCCTCTTACCTGCGCCTTGATATCAGGCTGGACTTGACCGCTTTCGACCGCGTCCATGTAACTGTTGAGCGCTTCGCCGTAAACGTCCCCAATCTTGACCCGCTTTACCGCTGACGCTTTTCGTTCCCTGATAGTGTCCTTCATGGTGGAGCAAACGTCAGCGGGAATTCCGGTAAACTGTTTGAGTGTTTCGGTATAAGCGTTATCCCCCTTTCCTATTGTCCTTGGTGAACTTCGTGACGGCATGTCGTCTAATCCTTGCTCATTGGTCGCGGAATCAATGGTTCCGAAAATCATCACCCTTGATTCCTTGACGAAGAATTAACAGCATGTCCGACCGTTCATCAACCTTATTGACGCTTGGCCTGTTCCAAAGGTCATTTGCGATCTGGTCAAGTGGGTTAGAGGCGTTCCGACCGATAATAGGTCCGATTAGACTCCCCCCGTCCGTAAGTGCAGCGGTCGCCAGTTCCAGACCCACGGAGGCGGTAACTAGCAAGGCGGTTGAAATGAAGTTCGTTTGCGTCTCTCCCGGTATGCCTGCCGCACCGAATTCGTCTCCGCCGACTCCGTTGATTGTTACTACGTCGTCGGCGGGATAGGGTCGGACTATCTCCATATTCGAGATAGGAACCCGCTTTTCGCCGCGCGTTGCCGTCGCCGCATAATCCGCGACGAGGTCGGAACCGGCAGGAAGGACGAGGCAGGTTCCGGACGTGTCCCATATATCGACCGTGACCTTGGCTTTCACGATGCCGGGTTTTTCCGTAATGATTCGGGTGACGGACTGAACCGGAATGAATGCACCGGGAGGCAACCAGCATTTAGAACCCGACTTCTTAAAGTCCGACCCGCCGTCCTTTCTTGACCATGCCGCCTCCAAAACCTTTTCTTCTGCCTTGAACCCTCCGATACCCGCTTTCAAACCATTTTGCATAAAGTCATCGGCGCGGTTTCTGCCGCGACCTCCGGAGGACTGCGGAACCCTGCGGTCAACGTCGCGCCGCTGAACTCCCCGGTCTTCGGTTCGGGTTGCCGCCTGCGGTTCGCGCTGACGGGTTTCCCGTTCCTGCGCTTCCTGATAACCGCCAGTCTGTTGAACGCCAGTAATACGGGGAACGACCCCGTAAGCCTGCGCGGTTTCGGTTGCACCTCCGCTGTAATAGGCATACCCGACAGCGGCACATATCAACCCGCCGATGAGAGCGAACCGACCGACCCGCCAACCTCCCGACATTCCTTCCGGGGTTCGTTTTGTCATTTCTCTAAACTCCCAATTCGGAAAGGGTTTCCGTTTCGACTGTTAACGGAGGACCAAAAGGTGAAAGAGCGGAGACGGCGATATTGCAGCATTGGCAATCGTCCATCCGAGAATGCACCCGATGACGAGAGCGGCGATAACCGATCCGACAGTTAGAAGGGGATGCATTCTCATTGATCCTTTGGCTTGCGATGAATGGAGACCTCTTCCGCGCCGATGGACAGAAGCAAATCGTCATGAAGGTTCGGGACGATATACGTTGAATTGTGCCGCCGATAATCGACAGGCTTTCGAACCTCCCCGACGAGGCGTTGCAAGGACGGCGACTGATACGCGCCTAGAACTCCGGGTTTGAAGTTGATAACCATCGTTTCGCCGTCATCGCAGACAGGCGGTTGACCGTCAGAGGTTGGAACCGGACGCCATGCCGGGGTTCCGCCGCTCAAGTCATATCCGCAATACCGCTGACGGGGATGCATCCCGGTTGTCCGGTCGCGACCGTCAGAGGAAGCGACATCGGGGACGGTCCCGTTGATCTTGGCTAGTTCGTCTTCGGGATACTGCCACATAACCCGGAAGTGTTTTTGTTTCTTGCTGCGGTAGGTTTGGAGGTCGAGAGTATAGGGACGGTCAGGCGTTAGCATCATGGCTTGAATGCCGCCTTTAATCATGCCGCGAGGCATCAAGCCTGCGCATTCCCGCTTCTGTCCCTTGTCGCCGTATGAATACCGCTCATTGTTGACCCACTCTTGCGCGCCAGGAACGACAATGTCGGTTATGACCTCTCCCGGTTTGGCGCAAACAAAAGTCAGGTCTCCGACAGCGAGGTTGACCCGAAACGGTCGGTCTTCCTCATACCAGTATCGGCAGACGGCGGAACCGGAAAAGCATGACAGAGTCGGAAGGATCATTGCGGCATCGTTCGACGCCTCGACCGCCTTCAAAGCTTCGCGTTCGGTCGGACGCTCCGAATTCGTCTGGTTTGCCGGGAGACCGTCCGTCATCGGTTCCGGAATTTTCAGGTCCCGCAACGAGGCGGGTTTCCGGGTTTGGGGTTGATCCACAAAAGAAGACTCCGGCGACTGCGAAGCGCAAGCCGCCAGAGTCATAAGCGCCAGAATGGCAAGGGGAGAGGTCTTGTTCATGCCTTTTATTGTAATGTGTCACATTACCAAAGGCAATGAATTAATCATCTAGTTAGAGGCTAGGCGTTGCTTGACGTGCGGGGTTGGTTCGGTCAACAGGACGATATTGACGCCGTCCAATGCACCTTCGCGCGGCGGTCCCTGAATAATCGTCAGGTTCATGGTCATAGTTACGTCGGAAGTGACCTTGCCGTTCCGCAACGTCTTTTCCTGCCAAGAAATCTGATAGTTCCGCTTTCCAGCTTCCAACCCGCGAATGTCTTGTTCCGCGACGACGACGCCAAGAACGTCCCGAACGTATCCGTCTTTCGCATCCGGGTTGCTCTTAATCATTTCGTTCCAACGGTTCAGCGCTTCGGAACCGGCAAGCTTGGCTTTCGCTGCCGACCGGAACGACTCCGTCACCGCCTTTTCCGCCGAAACCCAACGGGACCAAGTGACGAACCAGCTTAGGGTTTCCATCTCCCGACCCTTGTTCGCGTCCATCGTGTTGCGGACGGCAATGACCCTGTCAATTCCGTCAGGTCCCCGCTCGACATAGCGAACGGGTTGAGTCGCCGCGACCTTGGCAAGTTCAAGGTTGGTAGAGGTCGCAATGACGATCCCGCCGAAACCGGCAAGAGCGGAGACCGCCAGAGAAACACCCAAGACGCAAATCGTAATCATCGAACGGCGGTCGCGCCGATGTTCCTTTTCAACCGCTGCCGTATATTGCGCGTACTCCGACTTTACGTTGTTCGGGAGGTCGGCGGGGATATGAGGGTTCGTCATTTTCTGGTATCCTTTTCGATATGATTAAGGGTTGCCGCTTGCGGCGCGTTGCTGATTGGACGAGGTCTGACCCTGTTGACCCTGTCCCCAACCGCCTTGATAGGAACCGGGACCGTAATTCCCCTGAGACCCGTTAGACGACTGGTTTGACTGGTTGGATTGGTTGCCTTGCTGACCTCCGCCGAAACCGGAGGTCCCGCTATTCCATGCGTGCTTTGCGATGCCGACGACCATACCGCTGACCCCGCCTCCCGAACCGTAAGCGGCCTTACCTGCCGCCGCGCCGTTCTTGATACCCGTCGCCATGCTTTGAAGACCTCCCGACATACCCGCGCGCATAGCCTGCCATGCCATCGCGCCGTCAAGGACGGGACCGGAATTGATAAGAGCGGCAGCGGCAGCGGGAGCCTTGATATTCGCGATCAGCAGCGCGCAAGCCAGAATGGACAGACCGAAAGCGGCGGTTATGTCGTCAACCCGGTATTCCTCGTATTTCATCAGCGTTACGGCGGAGATTGCAGCCAGGACGCCAAGAGCGAGGACCCGCAACCCGACCGACCCGATATAGCCGATTGCCTTGGTAGCGATGAAAGAGGTTTTCCCAAGAGTGGCGAACGGGATAACGAACCATGCCGCCGTCCGCAAAATCAGATACTCGACCCGCGCGAAAAAGGCGTGAAGCGCAAGCGTTGCGAAGGCGAGCAAGATTGTCACCATGGCGAAGCCATAGAACACGACTTCGAAGAAATGACCGAAGATCGCGACCGGACCAAGATAGGCGCGCGTGCTGACCATCAACGGCTTGATAGCCTTGAACCCGAAATAAGCGATATATCCGGGGTCGGACAAATCGAATTGCATATCAGGAACGGCAATCGCGCCGACATTCCCCATTGCCGTTACGATCTTGTCAGCGGCGGTCGGGAACACCTGAATCAACCAACCGATGACGACGAAGAGAACAAGCGCCTTCGCCATGGCCGGATGTAAGAAGCGTTGTTGCAGCAAGAGAACGCCGATAACGACAGCCCAAGCGGTCAGCTTGACCATGTTGAACAGTTCGGTTACGGACGGCATAAGGGATGAAAAGACGCTATCCCCCGCGCGCTCCATTGCCATAAGTCCTGAACTCAAAAGTCCGGGGTCGATACCGTCCATTTTATCGGGACCTTTCCTGACGGATTTCGCGAAGCATTTCGACCTCTTCCAATGTGCCATGCGTCAGGATCGTTGATTCAAAGGCGTCTGCCGTCAGGTTGAGGAAGGTTTCAGGGAATGCCGACAGGATGACGGCGGCAGTCAAGGAAAGCACGGCGGCAATGATCCAAATGCGGACGAGAACCCTGACCGGGTTGACCCTGAGAACGGCACCCGACAGAAGGAAGAAACGACCAATCATGACCCGGCACCCCCATAAAATTCCATGCGGCGGGTTGTGCGTTCAAATTCAGCGTCAGACAGTCGCCGCGCCTCCCTGTCCATATCCGCCTGCGCTTCCTGCGCGCGGTTATGAGCGGATTGCATCAACGCCGTTTTCGCCTGCAATTGCGCTGCCGCCGCATTGATTTGAAACGTCACGTCCGCAACGCAGGTTTGACCTTCGCAAAGTGCCCGCGCCGCTTCTAGTTCGTCCATCCGGTCGGATAGCTCGTCAATGTCTTGAGCCAGTGACGCCGAAACCGTTTTGCTTTCTAGGGAGGCGTCCCGCGCAACTTGCTCTTGCTGCCTCCGGAGGGTTACGAGGTCTTCCGGGGTTTCAAAAACCATTTGGTCGGGGTATGCCTCGTTGAAGACCGGGGAGACGTTCTGTTCATTCCACGGCATGACGGTTCCCTTGCCGAGCATGGTCATGAACCCGTCCGCCTGTTGACGGATGAAAGCCATAATCGACAAAGTCGCGTGCTGCCGCATCTTGGCTTGATGGTCGGTTTGACTTAGCGCTTCCTTGGTCTGCAATGCCGCCTCGACCGCCGTCTTGGTTGCCTGAATTTCGACGTTGCCGGGGATCGTTTCGACCGAAGGACACCCAAGCGCGGGGTTCGTCGTCGCGGGTTTCTCCCCATAGGTCAGGGTTCGGATTTTATCCGAGGGAGCGATGACGCCGGTATAAACAGGCGCGCAACCGGGAGGCATTCCGCCGTAACCTCCCGCGCCTCCGCCTCCGCCTCCGCCGCTACTGCCGCCGCTATCGCTTGTGTAACCCTGATACGCGCCGTTGATTGCACCCGCCCAACCGCCAGTAAAATAACCGACGACCCCGCCGACGATGGCTTTGAAGATTCCAGCCTCCGCCTTTTGCGGAGATGCCGTCATGACCGCAACCGCCGCGACCAACGCTAAGAGGACGGCGCGAAATGGAAAGCGTTTCCGATTTTGGTTATTCTGCCGCATGGCGGAACCCTCCGGTCATGGCGGTCAGCGCTGCCGCCTCTTCGTCCAACCCTTTGTAACGCAGCCATGCGGCGGGGAACCCTTCGCGACCGTAGCGCGCGTAAATCTCCGTCGCCGCTTCCTTGTCTGCCGCGCCGCTGCCGCAAACCGCCAGTTCGAACGGGGTCATCTCGATCTTGACGACGCGGGAACCCTTGTTCGTCTTGTAAAGACTCCAACCATGTTCGCCGCGCTCCCCTGCCTCTCCAATCCGTTTGCGTTCGGTCGGAGTGACGTTAAATTCCGACAGGACTTCGGAACCGGGAGCGGTTGTGTCACCGAAGAACATGAACGCCTTCGTCGTCTTCAAAATCGGCCAAATCTTCGTATTCTTGAAGTCCTCGACCTTGTGCGTTGCCATGACCATGCAGACGTTCCGCTTTGGTCCGCGCCGACGAAGTTCGTCTAGTTCCTCATGGATTGCCGACATTTGTTTAAACTCGTCAACAATGAAGAGGGTCGGACGCGCGTCATCAAACATGTCATAGAAGCGGCGGAACAACGTCATCAGGACAGGCGCAATATCATCGTCGGCGTCATCGGTTAGCGCGGTCAGGTCAACCGTTATCCAATCGGCGTCTTGGATGCGGTCCCGGTCGGCGTCCATGAGATGACCAAGTGCCGCACCTTTGCAGTAATGGGACCTTAGCGCGCGTCTGAGGCGGTTCGACTGGATAACGTCCGCAAGTCCGGTAATCGTCCTTTCGCTTACAGGCGACCCGCGCAGGCGCGTTAAGGCGTCTTCTGTAAGACCTAAGACCCTATCGCGCGGCATGTCGGGACCGATGACGCCTAAGCGGTCGAACATTGCCATCGCGACCCGCTTTCCCCAACGGAACCCGTCCTCGTCGTCAATCCGCGCGAACGGTTGCAACGCCATTTCATCGGCAGCAAAAGAGATAAATTCGCCTGAATGCATCCATGTTGCAACCATCGAACTTGAAAGCTTGCTATCTGCATCAATCCAGACGACGCGGGGTTTCGCCTCCGATACGCGTTCCATCCATTGCGAAGCGGCAAGCGCAAGGCCGGTCGTCTTGCCGCTCCGCTGCGGACCAACGAAGGCAACTGCGCCGTCCTTACCATCGAAGAAATCGACCCTGACCGAATTCTTGCCGGGACTGTCGAGAACCATAAGCGTGTCATATCCGATATGCCGGTTCGGGTCGGAACCGACCCAAGGCGACGTTAACAGGACGAGGTCAGACAGGACGGTATGCGGCAGCGGCGCGCGGCGCGCGTTCGGACGGGTATGACCGAAGAGGGTTCCGAGAAACGCGAGGTCGGAATTCCAACCCTCGTCGCGCAGGGAGAACCCGACAAAAGCTTTTTGGATTTTGTCAAAGTCCTCTTGCGCCGCTTTCTTGGTTCGTCCCCAAACAAGACCCGTCACGGTCAACCAACCCGTCACGGTTCCGGGTTCGCCTGCCTCGACCCTTGCCGCCTCCGCATCCATCGCGCGCATGATGGCGACGGGATCGTTCTTGACCTCTCCGACGCCTGCCGCATTGCTAATCCATGACCGCCAGTCCATAGCGGTCTCGTCATGCATTCGAAACATCCAACGCAGGACGCTTTCCGCCTTCGCCTCCGATAGCGCTTCGAACCGGAAGGACAGGCGGAATTCGGCGTCAACGTCCTGCATACCGGCAAGCATCGCGGGGTCAGAAGCGGCGGGATAACCGCCGACCCCGAACACCTTGACATGATATTCGTCGTCGGGGTCGCCGTTAGTCCGGTATGGGGAATCGCCGTCAACCATGCCTAGCGTCTGCATGACATACTTGACCGGGAACCCCGGCAGCGAGGGAGCCTTGACGAAGTCCTGTCCCTGAATATCGACCGTGTTGAAAAGGACGGTCGTCAATTCGTTGTCGTCAAGCATCTTGGCAAAGCCAAGGGACCCGTTCAGATGACCGGCAAGGGACATGACCAGTTCGCGGAACGGGATGACGTGTTCGGCGTAATAGGACTGCGTCTGAACTTCCGGGGACCGATAGAAGAACCGACGCAGACGGCGAGCGGTCGCGGACGGCGGGGTATAGGTGACGGCTAGATAAGTCTTGAACTGGTATTGACCGCCGTCCCGGTTCAGCCTCTTCCGGCGAGCGCGATCGATTAGCGCGGGGACGGCATGAAGACCCGAACCTTGCGGATAACCGCCGATCTTGCGTTTCTGGATTTCGAAGTGAAACGTTACCCCGCCTGCGTTGAAGGTCCGCAGAAGGTTGGAGACGCGCGCCGAAGTCGCGGCTAGGTCGGCATCGCTCAAAACGCTTTGATCGCGTCCCCGGTATTCGACAACGGCAACCATCGCGTCATCGTCGTCAAGCAAGATGACGCCGGGAGCGAGGAAATGCCGCCAAGGGAGATTAGCCAGAACGGAATCAAATCCGTCCTCGAATATCTGAATTCGGGTCATCATGTCACCGTGCGGATTTGTATTTGCGGAGGAACCGGGAGCGTCCGCGCGTCCGAATCAAGCGCCAGAGGTACGAGGACAGGCGTTGATGGAAGATTTCGAACCAATGCGGGTCATGTGCGGTCGCAATCCACATGGCGATGAACACGACGCCTCCGCATGGAACCGAAATCCACACTTTCGGAACAAGAACAAACCACGTTACGACCGCAATTAGCAGGTAGTAAGGGACGGTCGGAACGATCCCTAGCGACAGCTTAGGACGGACAAGGGTTTGCCTGATTATGCGCGACGGACGCTCCATCGGTTATGCTCCGAGACCGATGACGCCGGTACGGGTTCCCCAAGCAACGGCAGCGGCGACGACGCCAGCGAAGGCGAACGCGCCGATCTTGACGGAGACGAGGCAACCGAGACCGATTGCAACGAGGATTCCGAGGGTCACAAGGAACGGGTAAAAGTCGCCTTGGAACGTGTCAGTCCATGAATAGAACTGTTCGCCAATCGGCGCGATGATGGATTCTTGAGCGAGTGCGGGTTCCATCGCGGCAAGCCAGAGGCAAACCGCGATGACTGCGTACTTAGCAACTTCGGGACGATGGGTTTTCATGACTGAAACTCTCTAAGGGTTGGTATCTAACGAGAGTTTCAGGATACATGGTAATGTGATGCATTACAAGATTATCGTAACGCATCACATTACCATTTTGGGTTAGCTAGGCGAATTGAAAGGCGTTGTCCCGATAGCCTGCAATGCGTTCGATTGCCTCGACCCTGCGCGCGTCCGACCTATGATCGCGCGTCACATGAACGACGACGTTGATAAACTCCGCCAGTTCGCGCCGTCCGTATTCGTCCGCTTTGGTCAGGTTGGCAACCCTGCTAGGCGCGCGATGCGCCGACTTCGCGTGAATGGTTCCGATGGTCCTTGCGACCGTGTTGAACCCCGTTACCATGTCTTCCGCTGCCTTGCGGTTCCTGACCTCCCCGATGACGAGGGATTCCGTGTCCTTCCGCAATGAGTCGGAAATGCAGTCGGAAAGGGTAACGGGGTTTTCGCCGTCCTCGTCTGCTTCCAGATGCAAGACCCACGTCCCCGGTATCTCGAATTCGTTAGGGTCCTGAGCGATGACGGCTCGTCCGTCCCTAATGGTCGCTTCATGGCATAGCGCGCGGAGCAAGGTTGTTTTTCCAGCACCCGGATTGCCGCTAATTAAAATGTTGTCGCCGTCTTCAAGGCATCCCCGCAAGCGGTCGGCATCGGTTCCGGAAATCATTTCCCATTTGACCAGCATAGGCAGGGTAATGACCTCCCGACTTGGTTGACGAACGGAAAAGGTCGGTCCCGAAGTCATGCGTTCGAAATTGGCATGAAGACGCTGACCAGTCGGAAGACGCGCGTTCAGGCGCGGCCTTTCCTCCCCGAACTCCTTTCCGTTGAAGGTCGCGAGGCGTGACAGGAAGGTTAGAACGTCATCGGCGGAAACGCTGCCGACCTCCGTCATAACCCCGCGCTTGCGGATACCGCGAAGACAGGTTCGTTCACCATAGGCAGGCGGTTGAACGTGAAAGTCGGTAACGGCGGGATCGTTCAAGTAGTCCTCAAAAATGATCCCATAGAGGCGGTTCAAGGCGGTCATGTCAGTCATCACAGTTTCTCCAATTGCTTGAAAATTTCCTTGCGCTTTTCCGCGACCCGTTCCGCGCTGATATTGGGAAAGCCAATCCACAGAAGCGCTAGGATCGTTGCAACGATCCATTCAATCCGTCCCGTCACCCGTTCAAGACGATGCGGTTTGGACTTCTGCCGGTCGATTGCCTCTAAGCCTTCGGTCAGGACCAAGACCGCCGATTGCGTTTGGTTCTTGCATCCCTGCCGCTTTCCCGCGTCCTTGACCCTATCCAGCAAGCTTGCCGGAAGTCGGATCGAAAGCGCGGCGGTTTCCTCCCGGTCAACCTCTGTCGTATCGGTCATGCGTCATCCCCGTCATCATATCCGCCAAGCAACGCCGATATGCTGCGACTGTCGGCGTTGCGCTTCCTTGCCGCCTCTTTCTTGTCTGCCGCTTCCTCTTCCTTCGCCTTGCGTTCGGGAACCGGGACAATCTCCCTAAGCCAAGGGTTAGCGGTCGCGGTCGCCGTCCATTGCCGGGAGGCGGGACCCTTGACGTATGCATGATTGCAATATGCAAGGATGCGATCTGTAAGTATCGCCTTGCCGTTGCCGAACACGAAGACCTTGGAAATATCCATGTCTATCATCCCGCTTGCCGGTATCTCCGGACGGCGTTCAAGGCGGGTCGAGTCGGTTACGGTCGGACGGTCCCAAAGGTATTTGCGGGTTCTCGACTGAGACTCCGTTACCTCGTCAACGTCCCCAAGTGCCGCCGACATAAGTTCGGCCTCGTTCATAGCCATCGGGTTGAACGCGACCCAGGACGCCGACGACGCTATGACGTTCCCGTAAGTGTTGACGACCGATTCAAACGTCTGCGCCAGAAACAGAGGCTTGACCCCGTATTCCCTGAGATACGTAATCCATGAAGAGACCTCTTGAATTCCGAACTCTAGGAACTCGTCAATCGCCAAGAGCGTATCGAAGATGCGGCGACGGTTGCTGACCGTGTCAATCTCTTCGGTCAGGCGGTCAACGATCTGCGTAAAGATCAGGCGGAAGACCTTGCGCAAGCGGCGCGCGGTCGGAGGGTTGGTCGAGATGACGACCGTCAACGGCCTGTCGCCGCAAACGAGGTCAGCGGGTTCGAAGTCGGAAACCGCCGTCTGTTCCTCTAACACGTCATCGGCAAAGTCCGCGAGCATGGCGGAACAGGTCGTATAGATCGCTTTGCGGTACGCCTGCGACTTGTCGTCAGCGCTATCGTCCGGACTGGCGGTCGGGTCGTCCTCGTCGGGTTCCCATACCAGAGACGACGACCAAAGTTCCTGTGCTGCCTCGACCGCGAGACGATGGATTCCCGGTCGGGACATTTCGCGCGACCCTTCGTCGCCTCTCAACATGTGCCGCCGCACGCCTGCAAAGTTCTTTTCCCGGTCGGGACAGGCGGTCATGACATAGGCGATAACGCCGGTCATGTAAGAGTATGCCGCATTGATCCAGTGCGATGACTTGTCGTCGCCTTTCTGCAAATCGCGTTCGGTCATCTTGTTGGCGGCAAGCTGACAGTCGGCAACGAAGTTATCTCCGCGCCGTATCCACATAAGCGGATTGACCCGACCCGACCCGCGACGGGTGATATCGACAACCAGAACGTCTTGACCCATGCGTTCGCGCGCCGCGCCGATTTCCTTCCACATGGTCCGCTTGAAGTCCCATAGAACGCATGAATGCGTATAGCCTTCCTGCGCGTCCATAAGGGTAGCTTCAAGCATCTGCGTCTTACCGCGACCCATGGGACCCGTCCCGATGACGGGGTTGCGCGTGCGGTCAACGAGAGGCGTTCCGCCGACCTGCGAAATGGGTTTGCCGTCCGCTCCGATCTTGACCTTGCTGCCGTCAATCCCGACGATGACGCCGGGAGGCTTGCGCGGCGGAGGCGTTCCCGTTGACGCCTCCCGGTTCAGAAGTCCGAGCATTAGCGGAGCTTCGCGCGTGCTTCGGTCGGGGACGCGATGCGCGACCCTTTGTCGCCGCGACTTTTCATCCTGAACGACAGCGAGACACCAAGGACGCCGATAGCGGCGGCAAGCAAGAGAGCGGCATAAAGAGCGTAGGTCAGAAACCAATGGTCCGCAGGATGCAAGACCGGATACCATGTGACGAACTGACCCGGAAGATAGAGCGTAAACCCGTTGCCGAACCGGAACCCGTTCAAGGCGGGATGAAAGTCAAACCAGAATCCAAGACCCAAGGTGATAGCCTCAACCAGAACCAACCAACCGACGACGAGGCGAGCGATAAGCGCGTTCATGCTTCTTTCCATCCATATCAAGTTAACGTTGATGCGATCCCGCAAGGCGGGTTTGCAATGCGGGATGCGGTCGGTAAAGCGAACCGGCAAGCCTTCATAGAGCGGCACCAATCCGCAGATAGGCGACAGTTCATGGACGAACCGGAGGAAGGCAACCCGACCGTCTTCAAGAACGACCGGACGCCATGCGAAGCGAACCCGACCGACCATGACGGCAACTCCCGTTCCGTTCATCGTTCCATCTCCATTTCCCTGCCGCGCTGCCGCAACGGGGTTTCCCGGTCGCGGGTCTCTTCGGACATGTCGCGGTTTCGGTCGCGCTCCCTGTCCCTTTCATTGCGTTCGTCAACGAGGTCTCTGACCCGTTCCTGTTTGGCGCGTTCCTCTTCGAGACCTCGACCGCCTCTCCAACCAAGAACGTCGGTTGCCGCTTCCTCCGCATGATGCCGCAACCAATGCCGTTCCATGATTGGGTGAAACGTTACGTCCCGGTCTTCCTGAACTCCCCTGACGGCGATATGCACATGCCATTTCCCGGCAGGATGCGAGGCGTCTTCCTTCCATTCCGCGCCTGCAATCCATTCAAGCTTGCCGGTCTGCCGCTCCGCCGATTCCATCAACCCGCGCGTCATCGTCTGCACGTCGGCAAGGGTCATCTTGTCCCCGTCTTGCGGCGACGGTATCCAGTGATGAATGACGCGGTCAGCGCTCCAACGATTTTTAATCGCCTCCCGGTCGTCGGCGTTTATGTCCCTCTCCCGGTCGAACGTCCGTCCCTCTTTGCCGACGTAGTTGACCAGTATGGAGACCGACGACTTGTAAGCGCCTCGACCTCTGTCATGGGTCTTGACGTTGACCCTGACCTGTCGGTTTTGCTTGTTCGGCGGAGGCGGCATCTTGCCGGAACCGATACGCTTATGCTTCCTGACGGCATAGCCTGCCTTACCCTCTGAGGACCCGTTAGCGGCCTTTCCAGAGGCTTTAGACCGTCCCGCCTTACGCTTACCGCCTGTCGCCTTGCGCTTCTGTACGGCGTCCGCAGGGACAACCGCACGCATATCTATCGGCGTTTCGTCCCCGTTCAGGATTGCGCGGTATTTCGGAAGTTTCGACATTTGTCTTTCCTTGTTCCGTCGCATAATGTAATGTAAGACATTACCAAAATCAACGTATGAAGGTGTCCGACAAAGCGACTCAAACGAGGCAGGTTTGCATACGCGCAAACACAAGACGGGAGGCGGATTTCGGCGGGGTTTGTATGAAACCTACTTGCTTAAGTCCCATAAAAAACCCTCTTTCTCTTCGTCTCTCTACCACTTTCGACAAACAACCCGACTGAACCCCGCTCAACCCCGGCAACCCGCCGACGATCCATCGAAGGGAGGACCAAATGAAACGCCTATTTCTTCTATCATTGGTTGTAATGTCAACCGCTTGCACTCAAGACATGGACATGACTTCCGATCTTCCTTCGGCGGGTTATCCGATGCCGCGAAACGAGGTCGAATGCAGAACCCGACCTCCCTTCGGAACCTATCCGCCTTGTTATCAGCGGCAAGACCCGCGCTATCCCCGGCAATCATCCCGCCAGTCCGACCCGCTGAATGATGCAAGTCGTCAGTCCCGTTCGGCGCGGACTATCGTTCAGAACATTACCGGCATTTTCCGCGATCTATCACGCTAGGAACCCCGACATGAAAAAGGCCGCAATCGTCTCGACCATTCTCGCCTGCCTCGTCTCCCTGCCTGCCGTTGCCGACAGCAGAGACAAGATCATTTCCGGAAGGGTTCAGCGTATCCATGATGGCGATACGTTCACCATTGCCGGGACCGATATTCGCATTTGGGGAATTGACGCGCCTGAACTGAACCAATCTTGCCGACACAAGAACGGCAAAGCTTATGCCTGCGGATTGGAGGCGCGGAAGAACCTTCAAGACATTTTCCGGGGTCGCGTCGTCTCTTGCCGTCAGGTCGGCGTTTCCGGTCGTCGCATCGTCGCAAAATGCCATGTCGGAAACAACGACATTGGACGCGCAATGGTCCTGTCGGGTCATGCCGTTGACGCCTCGAAATACAGCAACCGGACATACGCCGACGTTCAGCGTAAGGCTATGGCGAACGAGGTCGGTCTATGGCGGGGATCGTTTCAGGAACCTTGGCAATGGCGGAAGGCGAACCGCTAACCGAATTCGGAAACCATTTCCGTTTTCAGAAACCCTTTGGAGAAAAGAACCTTGGAACTCTCAAAAACCAAAATCAAACGAATTGCATTCTTCTTTGGTCTTATCTGGATTGAGACCGACGACGGCAGTTTTCATTATCGTATCCTCGACCATGGCGAGACGCTTTCCGCCGTTGCTGACGGTTACGAGCAAAGAGGACAGATTGACGACAAGTGCAACCCGTTCAGCGCGATCAACCGCGAACCCTTGGCTACTGACCGACAATCCTAACAGGGACTAGGGAGGCGTCAGCGTTTCGGTTGACGCCTTTCTTTCTGCCTTGACCGTGACGCGTCACGGTGTCATGATCTTGGAACGGACGCGGATTTCACCAATGGAGGATGACATGAAGGTTTCAAGCGCACGCGCAAAGCTTCGCAGGGTGACGAACTCCGTTCATAGCTCCATTCAAGAAATTCGCGGAGGCGTCCTGTTCTCCGCAGAACAGGCTTTCTCCGTCACGTTCAGCAAATCGGGACAGACGGTTGCCGCGAAGCTTGAACCGCAGGGATACCGCCTGACCGTCAAGGCGCAACTTACCGATAATCTGATATCCGACATTTCCTGAACGGAGGACGCCATGAACCGGAAGTTTACCGCTCGTCAGGTTCTTCAACAGGGACACCAAGTCGATACGTTCGTTCTATGCGTCGGCGGGGTCAAGTTCGGGGAACTTCATGGTTTGGGGAAAGGCGGTTATGCCTTTTTCTTCAACGATAAAACCCGCCTCGTCCCTTGGCTGGAATCGGACGCCGACGACTTCACATGGACGGACCTTAAAGGCGCAATGGAAAACGCTAAACGCCTTTGGGAGCGTCGGGAGGTTGCCTCGACCAACCGCAAGAACACGTCAAATCCCGACCCCAATCCGGACGCCTTGAAGGTTCCCAAGGGTCGGCGGGAAGGTTGGGTTGATGAATTCGTAAACGGACGATGACCAGAACTCCGCGCGATCTTCCGGGGTCGCGCGGTAAACCTTTGGAGGAATCAATGAAGTCGGTTATCAAGGAAACGGTTTTCTTCGTCGTCGCGGCGGTTATCATACTGCCAACCCCGACGCTGATACTTGCTTACATGACGAACCAAACGATTTGGGAAGTCTTATACCGATGAAAGCGGTTAACATGGGTGGACACGACTACACATTTAAGGAACGTCAACAACGAAGGCGGGATAGGCTTAAGGCGTCAGGACTGGCGGAAGTCAGGGAGCGCGTACCGCCTGACCTCGTCCCCGTTCTTAAGGCTATCGCCGCTGAAATGAGAGACCCCGGCAAGGCGGAGGAATATCGGAAACGATTTCCGCAACCGGATAACCCTAGCGAGACACGACACGATGCCGACGACAGAACAGATTGACCATTTCAACGACCGGAACGGACTAGGCGCATACGAACGTTGCGCCTTTGCTCTTAAAAGGGTTCCGTCCTCAAAAACGTTACTGGATAATAGCGCGGTTATGCGGCGCGGCCTTGAGCGTCAAAGCATACCGTCAGCGCTTGCCGCTGCATTTTGCGAATTCGCTTACCCAAAATCCGCAAGTCAGAAGTCGGGACCGACCGTTAGACGCAGGCGAGAATTTTAGTAGAGATAGGTTCGGCGGTCGAGCAACCCAACGAGGTTGCGACCAATGCCAGAACGCTGAATGGTCAAGAGTCATCGCAGGGACCCGGAAACCCTTCTTAGGGTTTAGGGGTGGATGACCTCTTGACCCCCACAAACTGAACCCATCCTAGATGCGTCCCTCTGTTCCGTTCTATACGGAACGGAGGGAACGCCATAGCGGCGAGCGGTCTTCCTTTAGACTTAAAAATATCTAACAGACTTGTCACCTACAGAGTAAAGTGACCCGGCAACAGAATGATACTTTCTTCGATAAAACAGCCAATGTTGCAAAGCTGGAAATCTAAAGCGCAGATGATGTATTTCGTCATTACTGAATTTTTCGTTCAAAACATCTTGATAATCATCTGGATAAGTAGCGAACTTAAGAATCACCTTTACCGCCTCTTCCGGTATCTCTGTATTGTACGGAGGTGGATGATATTCACCGGCTTCATGAACAGACATATCGTATCTTGTTGACTCCATAGCAGCGGCGTCAATTGTCAAGCTCTTATCTACACCGTAAAAGTAGGACGGTGTAATTTCATCATTTTGAAGCAGATTACTAAACAGATGCCGATACTCGTCTTTTTTCATTTCGAGTATGCTTTTATGATGCGGAGCGGTTATTTTCTCCTCTAGCTGCAAACAGACACCAAGCATCCTTGCTCCGCTGATCCAAAGCATCCGACTATTGTTTTTTGATATAATCTTGTACGCGGATTGTATGCCTTCGATATATTGTTCAAGATAGAACTGAGAGGTTTTTTCATTGTTCTGGTCAATATTGTAAAACAAGGTCCAGAAAGCAGTAGCGACAGTTACGGGTATGATTCCAGCAACCGCAGCAAATTCACTTTCTGCAATAACCCCATAAATCAAAAACATCAGACTCAGAACGGCAAGACACAAGAACACGCCAGTTATTAGATTATGTCGATTTGAGAACATGCTAAACACTAACTCCGCAATGATGCGTTAGGGATTGAAGCCCGAAGGGTGGAAACAACCCTCTTCGGGTTGGTTCCATGCGAAGCACGAAAGCCCGACCCGAAGGGGAACGCCTTAAATGTCGTCCTCTATCTTCGGCGGTTTATATCTGCCAACGCCTTGAAGATTGAAGTCGAACGTCTTTTCTCCGAGAACGATTCGAACCGACCCGCCATAACCGAACGAACGCCAATAGGCAACCAGTTCTGCCGTAAAAGCGGCATGATCTGACGGTGTATGGTCCGGGTCGAGATAAATCGCCAAATGATCGGACATTCCGTCAAACGTAATATGATCAAGCGCTTTGAATTCGTCGGCATTACGAACGCGGAAGCGATCCACGAATTGCATAGCGCCGACCGCCTCTTTTACCATCCCGTTTTTCATGAGGACTTTAATTCCGTAGACCTCAAAGGCGGCAGGATTGACGGCGCGAAGCTTTTTGAACTTGCTAGTTGCCGTCTCTTCGTTGTCGTTCATGGGGTCTTTATCGTCCATGGGGTCTCCATTGATTAAGGGTCGTTGCTTGCATGATCTATTGACCAACCGCGACGGGTCGGCATGTTCCCCGGCATGAACCAACCTATCACGCCTGCCGCAAGAGCGATAGCGACGACCAAGGGGACGAGGTCGGAACCGCCTTCGGATGCGTCAGCCAAGAGAACGGCGGCAACGCCAAGACAGACGACAGCGACGACCCGCGCGCCGCTTATCGTCCTTTGCAAGATGCCGCGTCTATCATTCATCATGAATGCGCTTTTCAAGGTTCGAAACGAGGCAATGGACAATCAACCTATCCGCCTCTTCGATCATTTCAGCCATCTGACGGCGCAGCAAGACGAGGTCTTGCAAGTTCTCTTCCTCGACCGCGCGAGCGTAAAGAGGAATAAGGCGACCGTTCCGTTCGACCGTCTTGCTAACCCATGAAGTCAGTTCCGCCGACATATCGCCTTTCCCTCTGTCGAGCATTTGCCGCTCTTTCCTGTCTGCCGCATTGAAATCGGAAACCGTTGCCGATTTCGGAAATAGGTTCAACGCGCATGAATGCATTATGCATCCATGCACAATGAATGAATGCTAAAGGTCTATCGTGCTGGGAACCGTGACGCGACACCTGACCCGACCGTGTTCGCGCAGCAATTCGACCGCCGCTCTTATGGTCGTCAGGGAATTCGTCTCGTCTATATCATCAAGGCTGAACGACCCCGACAGGATAAAGCTAACCTCTCCAATCTCCGACCGTTCGGAGGCGGGAAACCTATCGACATGCGGCGGTAAAGGCGTTTCCGCGACCGTAGAGGCGGGTTCCGCATTGGCGCGGTCATTTGCCAAAGCCTCGACCGGAGCGACCCCGTTGACCGTCCCTTGCGGTTCCGGATATGTGGCAGGGTCATGAACGTCAATGCCGAAGTCGTCAAACATCTCGACCGCCGAAATCTCCAAAGACGCGCCGTTCGCTTCGCCTTTCATGGTCTCGACCTCTTGACTGTTTTCTTCCTGACCCGAGCGCTTATTGCTCCGCGTCCTTACCTTCCGACTGGCATAAGGAATAATCTCACTCTTGCTAGTCGTTTTCTCCGCAAGCTTGATAGCCTTAGTTTTCGCTTGGGTTGAACTCCAAGCCATGTCTGTAAAGACGCCGTCAACAATGACTTGATATCGACGTTTCGTTTCGCCGTTCATTATCTCGGGGACGCTTACAACTTCTAAGTCCCTCCCGGCATGTCTTAGATAGTATCTCCCAACTTCCGGTTTCCCCCAAGTTTGCAGCGTCATTACCTTCGCTCCCCTAACTTGTTATCTATTACATTACGATTAAACGTTGCACGTTTCTTCTGCAATGCATAATCCATCTCCTAAAGAACATGAACCCTCGAACTCTCCTTTTGGCTGAATTCGCCGTAAAACTCTACTAACTTGCGAGGGATTCCACCTCGACCCGCGAGGCGTCTTAACGCCTCTTGCGTTCAAGGCTGACGCGATCCCGGCAAGGGTCGTTATTCCGCTCGCCTTGATTTGGTCAATGAAAGGACTGACCGACAAGGCGGTTTCCTCCGCGCGCCTGACCGCCTGTTGACGCGCTATTGCGGCAGACAAGACAGGCGACGGATTCCCTAACTTCGTTATGACCGTTCCATGCTGCGTCGTATGCGAACCTTGCTCCGCGATCTTGCGTTTCGTCGCCTGCAAGGCCGCTTTGGTTCGCTGACTGATTAGAGCGCGTTCCTTTTCGGCCAAGGCCGCATAGAGATGCAAAAGGAACGGGTCAGCGTCGAAACCAAGTTCCGTAGTGACGAACGGGACGCGTTGCGTCATCAACCCGCTGATGAAATGAACGTCACGCGACAGGCGGTCAAGCTTGGCAACGATGACATGACATTTCCGTTTCTTCGCAAGGGTCATTGCGGCGAGCAGTTCCGGACGGCGGTCAAGCGCGTCCGCTCCCTTGCCGGTCTCGACTTCGCGGAAGACCTCAACCAGTTCGACACCTTCCGCCGAACAGAACGTTTCAATCGCGCGTTGCTGCGCCTCTAATCCAAGACCTGACCGACCCTGTTGACCAGTCGAAACCCGGATATAACCGACCGCCTGACGGGTCATGACTTATCCTTTGCGTAACGATGCGGAAAATACTTCCGAACTACTGCACGATACGGATACATCCACCAAGACCATTGAACCTTAATGCCGATACCGGCGGCAACGTCGCAAACTTCGAAGGTTTCCTTTGTTCCCCATCTATTCGCCTCCCAATCTTCGCCGTCCCGTTTCATCATGACGCCGTTAACGATCTTCATTTGCGAGGGATCACAGACCCAACCGCCAGCAAAGACAGCGCTGACGCCTTTCTTTCCCGCAAGCCTTGCCGCAACAATCCGATGCATTCCGTCCGTCACCATGTAGAAGGTCGGCAACTCCGGAAACCGAATTGCGCAAATGTTGACTGGCGGAGCCTCCCGACCCTGCGCAAGCAAATTGACCGAATCCTTTAAACGATCAGCGTCCCATGCCGTCGCCAGAACAAAGCGCGGGTCAACCTCCCCTTCCCATCTTGCGGGGTCATCTGCGCCTCTTGGTCCCGCTATTCTCAAGACCCTTTCGAATGCTTCCATTCGGAAAGGACCAACGACCGCTTGCAAACCAGTATGCGCCGCATTCCTCGTTGAATACGGAACTTCCTTATAAGGCTTATCAACAACGCCGTTAGACATTTCGGATTTGATGACCTGATTCATTATCATTCCTGAACCTCCCGCATATAGATGACCATGCGGATAACCCGTCCCGCCTCGACCGTATGACGGGAAACGACCTCCCCGGCAACGGTTGACCGTTCGACCTCATACATACCGGCATAGCGCCAGTCGTTGACGCCATGTTTTATGAATACGGGGATAGCGCCTTTCTGTTTCGACAGCATTTTGCCGCACCTGAGAACGCCTATGTGATCCCCAACAAGAATGACGTTCGGCGCGTTAGCGTTCATGTCCGGAGACAGGCAGGCGCAGAGAACCTTGCCATAGCGGTCAGGTAGGTAACTTTGAAGACTGCCGCCTCCGACAGCTTCATGAATGAAGCTGCGCGTATATGAGGCGTCCTTAATGAACTTCATGCCGTCACCTATCGTCCGCGTCCATGATTTTCCTACTCCCGTCTTCGTCGTACTCGTCTTCTAAACTGTCTGACGGAAGGTCTTCAGGGAAAAGGCCGTCATACCCGTAACTCCAAGCAAGCCATTCAACCCGGTTTTCGAATTCATTGTATGGACACTCAGAACGTAAGATTTTGAACCTCTTGTACTCTCTCCCTTGGTCGATAATCCTGTGCTGCATTTCGTCGCGCGCTTCTTTTGCGTCATTCTCGTTGATTACGTATCTCGTCCGGTCAACCATGGCGTCCCTCTTGCATTTCAAATCGGAAAGCATTTCCGATCTTTGTAATTTAACACATTACCAAGAAAGGGAACAAGGACCAATTAACATTCTTAAACACCCGTTTCAGAATGTTAAACGTTGACTCGGAAGACGACAGACCTATGCCTATTGGCTAGGTTGTAATCCGTCAGGATAGATTGACGGGAGGTCAACTTTAGTTTCGCGAAACCGGACGAAGCGGCGCGAAATAAAGGCTTGTGCGACCCTCGAAAACGGGGTATAGACATTTTCACCAAGTCAGGACCAAATTTAGGTACAATTAGAGTCAACCGCCAGCGTTTTCGCTCGGCGGTTTTTTCATGTCCGCGCCTTGGATTCCCTCCCCGACCGCCAGCGTTCGCGCTTGGCGGTTTTTTCATGTCCGCGAAGGAAGCGACCGAACATGACCGCATCCCTGATTAAGATGACCGACCCCGCCGAACGTCCGACGCTTCTGACGCGCGCCGAACTTGCTCGCCTCATCGGCGTCAGTGTCCGAACTTTGGAGAATTGGGAAAAGCAGCGCTTCGGACCTCGTCCCGTTCGCATCGGTCGGAGCGTCAGGTATCAGTCCTTTGAAGTTGACGAGTTCCTGTCGAGCCTGAACCCCGTCGCCGTCGCCGCGTCCTTTTGACTGCCGCTATCACGGTTCGGAGGCTGGAATGATGCGTGACTCTAGGGTTCTTGACGTTACTCTGTTTGGATGCTATATCAATAAGGCAGACGCAACGCACGACCAGAGGGACCAACGGAATGACCAGCAATCTCTTACAATCGCGGGACGTGGCGGAATTCCTCCGCGTCTCCGAACTGACGGTAAAGAAATGGCGACACGAAGGCAAGGGACCGCCGTTCCGGAAGATCGGACGAATCGTCCGGTACGAGGAATCGGAGGTCATCGACTGGTTGCGGAATCACTGCGATCAGGACGGCAAGCGAGCGGCCTAGACACTACCAGTCATGAAAATGGCCGGGGTGCCTCTCACAGCTTCACCCGACCATTTTCCGCATTCCATCATTCAGGAACGCCATGATGCAATTTAAGGCATTTCGGCGCGCGATCCAACCTGTCCAAACGGGGGAGGTCGCGCTATGACCGCACGGTTCGTTAAAACTATCGACATTGACCGAGTCGTTAAGGCTGACCCCGTCGCCGTCATCGTGGCGCGCGGTATTCCTTGGGTTCGCGGTCAGCGCAACAAGATCGACTGTCCTTACCCTTCGCATGGTAGCGCGTCGGACTGGCGAATTGACGAGCGAACGGGGTTCGTCCATTGCACATGCAACACGAAACATTCCGTCCTCGATTGCCTGTCCATGTTGCGCGGCGACGATCCGAAATCGCGTGACGCTTTTGAAGAGTCAAAGATCGAAGCGGCGGAACTGCTGAACCGTCATGACCTGATTATGACCCGTCGCGACACGTCCGCGCCTCCGGTACCGGGGACGAGGAACCCGCCGACATGGCATAACGGTTTTGACGGCGCAAAGCTTCTGAACCCGCCTGCGCATCTGCGGAATGATGACCTGTATCTTGACTATATGTCGGCGCGTCTTGGTATCTCCCGCGACCAAGTCCCGACCCCGGCAACGCCTATGGTCGGCATATCCGCGCTTGACTACTTCGACCCCGACGAAAACGGCGGCACCCAAAGAAAGCCAGTCGCAAGCCTGCCTTGCATCGTCTTCGGTATGATTGGTTTGTCCGGAGAACTGACCGGAACCCTGCGCATCTACCTTGACCCTACCGGACGCGCTAAAGCGCTACTAGGCAAAGACGCGAAAGGTCAAGAACGACCCGTCAAACTGTTCTCTAGAGGAACGAAGGTCGGCGGGGAAATCCGTTTCGGGAACGTGACAACGGCAACGGTCAAGGTCGGTTGCGAAGGTGTCGAGAACGGCGCGGCAATCGCTTATGCCGCCGCGACAATGGATGACCAAAGGGTTTTGGTCGCCTGTGGCGGGACCGCGTCATTCATGGCGGGTCTTAGCCGTCAGGAAGACGTGAAACGCCTTATCGCCGCTGCCGACCGGGACGAGGTTTCCAAAGACCCGACGAAACCGGCAAGCAAGGCAGGGGAAAAGGCCGCAATCCGGTTGCTGACCCGTCACCTTGAAGACGTGTCGCCGTCATTGGCGTTGCCGGGAAAGTCGGGAGAAAAGGTCGATTGGCTGGATATACTCCGCCGTGGCGGAGTCGGCGCGGTCTTTACTGGCGTCTTCAACTCCCCGGTATGGGAACCCCCCGCCGTCATCGTCGCGGAAAGTCCGGAAGTCGCGGAAGGTCCCCGCTTTCTCGAAATCGGGTCGGACGTTGAACTTGCCGGTCTCGCTCTTGCCGAACTTGAGAGGAAGCACGGCAAGATCATTCATGCGGAAGGATCGTTCTGGCGGTACGGCGGGACGCATTGGGTTCCGTTCGATGAATCGTCGTTGCGCCTGCATATCCATTCGTTTGACGGATCGCAGTATGCAACCGCGAAAGGCGTTGCCGTTATCAAGTTGTCGAAGCGGCAAATTGACTCAATCCTGAACGAGATGACGCCGATTGCGGCGCGCAACGGGAATTCGGAAATGTTTTCCGAAACGGCAACCGGGATCAACTGCCGGAACGGGTTCATTCAGTTCGATGACGAAGGAAGACCGACGCTTGTCCCCCATTCTCCGGAACACCGTTGCCGCCATGTCATCGCGGCGGATTGGAGCGGCGGCAAGGTTAATGACGCGCGCAAGAGCGCGTCTCTACTGTCGAAGCTATTAACGGGTTGCGTTCAGAGAGACCCGGTTAAG
>ERZ501031.20-NODE-20-length-47486-cov-11.856423_pt1 | contig 47486 bp, 50 predicted proteins | sample MGYA00248843_ERZ501031 | MGnify/ENA primary metagenome ERZ501031 (study PRJEB25958, sample SAMN03398557) | human skin metagenome | study: EMG produced TPA metagenomics assembly of the Human Skin Microbiome Metagenome (human skin metagenome) data set. | reverse complement strand
AGCAGTCCTGAAGGAGATGTATACTCAGAGTTGGCAGCGTACTATGCATTTCAAGCAGCAGTCTTTCAGGAATACTTGAAGGCTGGAGGTGAGTCAAGTTCGTGGGCAGCAGTGCTACCGACAGTTAATACTGAGTACGAGGGTGGATACCCGAAGAAAGTATCTTACACCGTCAACAGTCCGCTTCAAGCCCGAACGCTTGTGAGCATTTCACGTTCACTTTACCTTTAACAGGAGACAACCAAGGTGGCTATCGCTGGTGTTATGACCTACACAATGACAGACGCAGAATTCCTGACGTTCAATGGTGCAGCCGCGCCGACAATTACGAAAGCCTCACCGCTTTATGAAATTGGAGCAACGGCATCAAGTGCAGCAGGAACAACGACCGTAACTCTTCCGGTGTCAAAACGAGACAGTAATAACTTCCGACGACTTGCGCGTATTATGGAGAGAGTTGCAACCTCGTACGGAATAGCGAAGACTATTTAGCATCGTTGACAACCAATTCCCTTGGTGTTATTATCAAGGGAGTTTGGGGAGTGTGAAGCCGATGGGTAAGGCATCCGTGTGGACTGAATACAGGCATGGCAGTATGTAGGTTCGAGTCCTACCCTCCCCTTTGTTTAAACAACACAACAACAAAACAATGAAGCATCCAATAATTGAGGCTGAGTATCAGGCTGGTAGGGCGTGGGAGCCGTTGGTAATGAAGTGGTTAACAGCGGAAGGTTATGAAGTAAGAGACTCGACACCACGAGAAGATATAGAGCTTGACCTTGACTTTCACTTCCGCAAACACAAAAGACTGTTTACCTCAGCAAGTTTAAAAACCAACCATCCGCGCTACTACGACTCACCATTTGTATTTGAGCAGCAGCAAATAAGGCGTGGTCGAGTTGAAGATAGCTGGTGGCGAACAGGAAAAGCACAGGTTTACTTCTACTTAAAGCGCAACTTTAGCGGTGGCGGTAGGCTTTGGTTGATAGATAAAGGGGAGGTGATGAGTTATGTAGAACGACACGGATGGGATGCTGAGAATGTAGGGATAAGTGATGAGAGGTTAAAGGTTCAAGCCTTAAATAATATGGGCAACAGTAACCTCTCAATGCTCCTGCAAAGCACTGTAATAAATAAAGAACTTGGTTGTGTATTGTTTGAGACTGATGACTTAAGGAGATACTTATGAACCGCATTTATGTATTGACAGGACTGAGTGGTGCAGGCAAAGACACGCTCGCTAAAGAATTGATAGAATACGACGAAGACGTTGTGCAGGTTCAGTGGTCTGGTATTGCTAAGCGTACGTACGAGAATTGGTACGGTATCCCTAAGGGTTCACTTGACGACAGAGAGTTCAGACTTCAAAATATTCCAGGCTTTGATAAGAGCTACCTTCAAGTGCTTATTGACGCTTATACAAAGTGGGATGAAATTGACCCTCGCCTTACGGTACGTCCAACATTACGGTACATTCATGCGTTGTTAGACCAGGGGCATGACATCGTTATCACTGACACCAGGAAGAAGGAAGAAGCTGATGACCTTTTTAACTTAGTAATGTACGAAAGACCAGAAGTGTGTCTCTTTCACGTCTCGCTTGAAGGCAGAGAGGGTGAGAAAAAACTGGAAAGCGATGACAATTTGGAGTACAACCAAGATAAACTTGGGTTGTGTGCTGATGGTGACTTCACTTTCTTCAACGATGAAGGTATAGATAAGGTCGAACTCTTTGCAGTACACTTACTAACATCGGAGAGATAGTGGCGTGACTGACGACGAGGTTGTAAAGCAAGTCCTTGAGGATAACTTTGAGGCTTGGTATGGGCATTCAGGAGAGGTAGAGTTCAGGTATGAAACCAAGTCCTCGCCCTTCATGGAACAAGCAGCTAGAGTTCACTTCAACGTTGTGGTGTTCCAAACTGGGAAACAGCATTTAGCAAACGCAGTTGAGACAGTAGAAAATTGGAGAGCAGAATGAAAAATATACGTATCTTGCAGGACGTAATGAACAAAGACAACGAACTCTAAGCGCTAACCTTTCGCTGGTGTCAAAAGCCAGCGCGCACGTTTACTTTTCCCACGAGGTCACATGAACACAACAAATGCTGAACATCAAAAACCAATTGAACCAACCCGTCGACCGGAGTACCTCAAAAAACCTCCCAAAATTGATAGAGATGTATTCGAGGGATACTGGTCGCATCTTGACTACCGAGTACATTCATCTTCTGTTCAACTGGATGCACAGCTTGGAGCGAGCACACTACAAGACCCAACAATTTCAAACGGAGAGTAATTATGAACGACGACTGGAAAGGGTGCTACTATTCATTGAATTCAGTAGACAGGAAAAAGAGAAAGACGGCGCTCTTCTTATGGCAATTTGGCGATGGCAGTTTGGTGCAGTTGAAGTCTTGCTCCAATGCAGGCGTTGGAGAATTGCAATTGCAGACGAACGTGAACGAATACTAGGAAAGCTGAGACACCCCGACGTGGTGTTTCTTAAACAAGTATTGTCCATAAAAAGTCTACTTGAGCGTGATGGAATAGCGGTTACTGAGAACAACGTGACTGCTGCCTGGGATGCACACAAAACAATGAAGGGACAAAAACTGGGGAGGAAAGCAATTGACAACTTTAGAAAGCGATACCGCAAATTTGAAACCATCTTCACTGAGAGAATGTGCCTCGAACAGGCTTGGCTTTCAAGTCCAACGGGAGGTCGCTGCACTGATACTAGCGAACAGCGACACAGATAAACTCTGCTTGCAAACTCTTGAAATTGCAAAACGAATGGGACACGGTAAGCATGAGATAGGTATTCACGCTTATCTTTACACCGAACACAATGTAACAGACATAACTTCTGCTGGTGTCGGAATTTACGAAGTTGATGACCCTTGGGAGTTCGAGGAAAGTCGCACAATTTATTTGTTCGAGTATTCTCATGAAGCCCTAGTTATGGAGAAAGCTCTAGCATTGGCTCAGGCTAATGTTAGACTTGACACCAGAGACTTGTGGAGATGTGCTTTGGATATGATGCCAGATGGTTTGGTGTGTACGACCTATCCGCAGGTACTGCTTGGACTTTCCGTAAAATGCTTCAAACCTCTTGAAGTATTAGAGTACATCAAACAAGAATTACCAGGAGGACTAACGTGGACAAGAACAAGCGCAACCGACAGTTGGAAGATGACTTAATTGAGTATCTCATTGCTTGGGTTGGTGGTAATTGTCTTGCTGCGTTGCTTGCGGTATACTTACTAACATCTCACGGAATACTCAAATGAAAAACAAACTTTTCAGTCCTGAATTGACAAGGGTAGTAATTGTTATCTGCGCCATTCAACTTGTAGCAAAGGTAATACTTGCCTACGCCGTCACCGGAATGTGCTACGCTAATGAGAAAGCACTAAATAGGGAAATTCAACGCACAGTTGACAGCGAACTTAAGCAGTAGTTATGCAGGGGAAGGGACTAACCCTGAGTTTAAGAAATGTAAACTTTACCAAAAATTTTTGTAAGAACAGTCATGAAGAGATGCTCAAAATGTAAGGAAGTAAAGGAATTAGAGGAAAACAAATGGGCAACAGTAGAAAAGTAGGAAAGACGCAATGTCCTGTGTGTGCAAAGAATGGAGGCGACACCAGCGAAGACAACTTAGTTTTGTACGAAGACGGTTCAACTTACTGCTACGCTTGCGGATATCACACGTTAATTAACGGACAAACCAGAATGACTTATCAATTACCAGAAGGTGTTAGGTTTCCAGAAGCAGGCTTATCTAAAAAGAAAATTTCAAGGAAAACTTTAGAAAGGTTTGGTGTCATTCGTGTTGCAGCTACTAACCCTGATGGTACATACCAGACTACACCAACAGATAAAGGTCATGCTTACGTTGGCTCTAATATTGTTGGTTTTCCTTTTTACGACATTGATACTGGTACGTTACTAGGATGTAAATTGCGCCGCTTTGGTGGTGTCAAAAAAGATATCTGGATGGACAACGGTAGTGACACCAGGAAGATGACGTTCTTTGGTATTAATGCCACTCCATCCGCCGCTAAGACAGTTATTCTTTGTGAAGGCGAGAGCGATACGTTGTCAATGGCAGAGGTCTTCCCTGAGTTTGGTGTGTTGGGAATACCAGGTGCTGACACCGCAGAGAAGTGCATCAAAGGTGGTCTTCATGTTCTCAAAAAATTCCAACGCATCATTATTGCATTTGATAATGATGAGGCAGGCGCACGGGCAAGAGAAACCGCTCTGGCGTTACTACCAGCAGGTAAAACCTACGTTGCCAATTTACCTAACGATGCTAACGACATCAACGAACTGTTGGTGGCAGACAGATGGGACGACATCAAGCGCATCATTCGAGACGCAAAACAACAAACACCAAAGGGAGTGGTTGATGCAGATGAATTTAAAACTCGAGTCCTTAATTTTATCTATGACCGTAGCTCAAGTCGTGGTGCTTCGACAGGCTTCAAGAGTATTGACCGCGCAACTGGCGGTTGTGCGCCGGGGAAACTTATCACTATCGCAGGAGGTACGGGTAGCGGAAAGTCAACATTGGCTGAAGCAATTGCTGTTAATGCAGCACTTCTCTCCGGAGCTAAGACATTTTTTATCCCTCTCGAAATGACTGACGCACAGGTTGGTGCGAGGATGCTACAACAAATACTACACGAACCAATTGCTGCCGACCCGTTCTTCAACATCAACAACCTGCCACGACTGGATGTCGAGCGCGCTATCGACCTCGTGCGGGACAACATTAAATTCCTTGACCACTACAACCACATCGACATTTCTACACTCATTGAAACCTGCGAGTACGCTATTGATGCATTCGACACCAAGATAATTGTTCTTGACCACATCACTGCTGCTGCTGGTCTTGACTGGAAAGACATAGACGTAGCGGTTGCTGCTATTAAGGAGATGTGTCTTCGTCGTGGTGTCTGCGTTATCCTGGTGTCCCACATTAGCGGAGGTGAGGCAGAAGAAAAAGTACCAAGTCTCAAAGACCTTCGAGGAAGTAGAGGCATTGCACAATACTCTGACTGTGTGTTTGGTATCGGTCGCGCTCGCAGTTCACCAGAGCTTGAAGTCAAGACAATTAAAGTTGACAGGATGTGTGGTAAATACCTCGAATTCAAGTTAAGGTATGAAGGATACGCACCAGTAGAAACAGGTGAAGTAAGCGAGGTTGAAACACACGACGATGACAACGAAGAAACGGATGGATGGGATACGCAGCATGAGGTGCGGGGGCTACAAGAGCATCTTCGAGGCGACAGTGGCAATGAACACACCAGTAGTGATGCAGTACGAACCGGAAACGTGGACATACACCAAGGAATACACACCGGACTTCCTTCTCCCAAACGGGATATACGTGGAGACAAAAGGATACTTCCCTCCGATGGACAGGACAAAGATGAAGCAAGTGAAAGCCTCAAACCCAGAGCGAGATATAAGGTTGCTATTCCAACCGACAGCAACAAAGGCAGCCCTGAGAACGTATAGTAAATGGGCTGAGAAGAACGGCTTTCCTTACGCAATTGGTAATGTAATTCCTCAAGAATGGATAAACGAGTAATTGTTGACAGTCACAAAGGTGTTTGATATACTGAAAATAATTCAGGAGTTGACACTATGAACCGACTACAGCAGTTACATAAAAGACTTGAGCAGGGGCTACCACAAGAATGCCTTGAGTGGTGGGGAGGTAAGATAAGCACAGGATATGCCAGCATACGAACAAAGGAGGGACATATTTTGGGACACAGAGCAGCCTTGGAGTGGAAGATAAATAGAAAGTTAAGCGCGGAAGAGATAGCTTGTCATACTTGTGATAACCCTGGCTGCGTTAACCCCCTTCATCTGTATGCTGGTACGGCGAAAACCAACAGCCAAGATATGTACACACGAGGTAGGAATGTAGCGAAACCATGCCGAGGAGAAACGCACAAACTATCCAAATTGACAGCAGATAAAGTCAAAGAGATAAGAGCCTCAAACGAAATTGCCAGGGTGCTAGCAGATCGCTACGGTGTAGGCAAGACTCTTATACATAACATCAAAAGCAATAAAACGTGGAGGCATGTATGAGGCACGTAGCTTTTGACCTTGAAACTCAAGGACTTGAGGCGAGGTACGATGCCAGCGTTCCGGTGTGGTGTGTAGGCTTTGCTTGGCGAGAAGCAGGTGAGATAGTATCAGTATGCTTGCCTTGGGAAGCAGGAGGCAAAGAACTACTACGACAATTCAATGAGAAAGATGATACTATTCTTTCATGCTTTAACGCATCTTTTGACGTTGCTGTGGCACGGACACACGGAGTCATTATCCAACCAGGAAAATACCACTGCTCCCTCCTACTCTCTTATCTTGCGAACCCTGGTGAGGACGGTCACTCGCTAAGGGACTGGGGTGAAGTATTTAAGTACCCCAAAGGTGACTGCAAGGACTGGATGCATGGTCTTACTAGCGACTTGCTTGCGTATTGCCAGAGAGACACCGAGCTTGCTTTGCTGGTGTTTGAAACTCTTTGGTACGGCGAGTACAAGAAGGACACCAAGCTAAGGGAAGCCTACCTCAACGTTGAACTTCCTTACGTGGAAGTCATCGTGGAGATGGAAAACACCGGGATGTTCATTGATGTCACTCAGTTAGCAGAATTAGGGGAGTACCTGACTGACGAAATAAAAATTTGTGAGGAAACCATTGACCGTCTCACTGGTTGGCTACCAGAGAGTGCATCAATTAAGTGGAACAAAGAAAGTCTTCAATTAGAGGTTGTTGCTAAGAGCTACAAGGACGGTAAGAACAAGAACAAAAGAAATGCCAAGCACTACATGTTTGATGGCGTGTTGGCTTCGTCAGACCCCGCTACGTTGTACGACCACTGTAAGCTGGCTAAGTTCAACCCAAATGCGTCGCATCATTTGATGTGGTGTCTCATGAAAGAAGGGTGGATACCAGAGCAGTTCAGCAAGAAGTCTAAGGAGCCATCAACCACAGCAGAAGTAATTAAGGAAGTTGGAAGTGAATTTTCTGAAACCTACACGGCTATTGCCACTTACCTCAAGCTCCGAGACACTTTTGTTAATGGCATTTTATCGCGTACTGATAGCGGGAATGTTGTTAGGGGTTCTTATAACCAGTGCATCACACGTACTACTCGGCTATCTTCATCCAACCCAAACCTTCGTTAAGTAATTGAGGGGAGCCTAGTGGAGACATTAGGTGCTAACGCTGAGAAAACGGTGAAACGCTCAAGCAGCAAACACCGTGCCGAGCTTGAAGCAGAAGTTCTTAGTCTATGGGGCAGCGACCTAAGTTCAGAAGATGTAAGAGAAATAGTGAGATGTAGAACAGCTACCGTAAGGGAGATATGGCTACAACACTACGGACTTGAAGCAAACAAAGAACGAAAGCGTCGGCTGTATCAACTGTCCAAGACTGGAGAGCGCAACCCTATGAAGGGTAAGACACTTGATAAACACCACAACTACATCGGTAGAGCGTCGGATAGCAAAGGGTACTTCACAGTTGTCAAGCCGGAGTGGTATGACAGCAGAAACAGAAGAGTCTTTGAACACCACGTAAACTGGGCGGAGTCAAGAGGTCTTAGTAGAGTACCAAGTGGTTACGACGTTCACCACATCAACAAGATAAAGGCTGATAATACGCCCGACAACCTTGTGTTGATGAGTAAGAAAGACCACTGTGCGCTACACGCTGCTGAAAGAAGGTGTATCGACTATCCTGAAAAGGAGTACGGTCAAGTGACCGGAAGCACAGCGCTTCTCTTACAGCGAGAAGATGAGATAGTCAGTTCTCTGCGGTGACGTAGAGCAGTCGCAAGACGGGTACAGCCTAACGAACTGTACCGAACACAAAGTCAGAACCTACCTTCTAGAAGTAAGCTAGGAAAGAAGGTAAGGGAGTGTGTAATTGCGGAAGCAGAGTACGAGCTCATTGTTGCTGACCTTGACCAAATTGAAATTCGTGTCTTGGCTTACTACCTTGAAGTGGTCATGGGCGAGACGAGGATGGCTGACGGTATTCGCGCAGGTATTGACCCTCACACTAGCAATGCAGCAAGCTGGAAGGTTGAAAGACCATCCGCTAAGACAGGTATATTCGGTAAGCTATACGGCGCGCAAGCTGAGAAGATGTCCAAGACATTGAAGTGCAGTGTTGAGGAAGCGCAGGCTATCATTGACAGTATCGATAAGAATATGCCAGCCATCCAAGAACTGATGGAGAAAGTCTGGACAGTAGGACGCAAGCGCGGTGGTGACATCTACACTTTGTTTGGTCAACGTCTTCGCTACCCTGACCTTAACAGCAAGTCAAAGTGGAAACGTCAACGAGCTCAGAGACAATGCTTTAATGCTCTCATTCAAGGAACAGCAGCAGCAATTCAGAAAGAGTTAACGCTAAGAGCCTTACCAATTATTAAAAAGTACGGAGGTAAAATTTCATTTGCAGTTCATGACGAGACAGGAGCATACATACCCACTACGAAACTTCAAGAATGTCTTCAAGAACTTAACCTCATCTACACCTGCACTGACATCCTTAGCAAAGGTGAATGCACCGTACCAATAACGGGCTTGTGGAATGCAGGAAGACATTGGAATGAGGCAAAAGCAGGATAATGTGGTACAATAACTTTATTCATTAATGCAAAAGGCTGTTGAGTCAAGGCTCCACCCTTTTCTTGTTTACCTTACTCAGAGAATATTCAATGAGAATTTATTTAGCTGGTGCAATTTCCGGTTGCAGCTACGAGGAAGCTGGTCAGTGGAGAAAGCAAGTAGCAAAATACTTCCAGCAATTCCCCAACCCAGACGGCGTCCCTGCGTACACAGTCCTTGACCCAATGGGAGACAAAGATGAATTAGCCAAAGAGCAAGCAATAAGAGTGACACCACTCAATGGACTTTACACCAACGATAAGGCGATAGTTGCGCGTGATAAATTCTCGGTGTTGTCTAGTGACATCGTGCTCGCTAACCTTTCTTACGGGCAGAACCCTTTGATAGGAACAAGCGTGGAGATAGGTTGGGCAGACATGGCTAACATTCCAGTAATTGCTGTGTGTCCAAAGAACTCGCGCTTTGACCATCCTTTCACACGTGAATTGTGCTACTGTGTAGACACGCTTGAAGATGCATTAATGGTTATTAGGACTTACAAATGAGCGACTACCCATACATTGATAAAATATTTGGGTCAATGAAGTTAGCCAACGTAACACCAGAAGAGACAACCATGACAAACACCAACGAATTTCAACCAATGCTTGTTATCCCTCAAGACGACTTCAAGAAAAACATGGCAATTGACTTGAGTGAATTCGTCAAGAAGCTTCAAGGTAACGACTACGTACCCTGGGGTGTCGCCATTCACTACCTGCGTGAGTACAACCCAGAACTTGCTGTTGGCTTTGAAGTTGAACCCAGGTCTGGACAACCTTACTTCATTGACGGCGGTGGTAGAGGTGCTTACTTGCTTGCTTACGTATTCAATAAACGGACTGGTCAGCGTACACCTTCTATCTTCTTTCCAGTACGTAATAATAAACGACAAGCCTCTGCGGATGTTATGATGGACACCATCGGCAACCAACAACAACGTGCCATTGCTAAAGTTATTGCCCAGGAAACAGGAATTGGTTGGTCGTTGTACTCCAGAATTGATGAGAGTATGTTAGAGTTGGAAGACGGTGAAGTGCCTTCACCTTCTGCTGCCTCTAAAAAGACTCCTACTCCTGGTGTCAACAAACTAACACAGGACACACTCAATAAGAGACACAGCTTCAGGTTCTAACCTTAATGCTGGTGTAAAAAGCCAGCACGTTTACCTTACGGGAGACATTATGAAACTCAGTCGCAGCATCCTTGAGAAACTTTTAGAAACAAATGCCGAAGCCTACTCTTTACTACACCAACAGTACACTGTTCTGGATACACGCTACAACCAACTTGAGAATGAATACCGTCGGACTGTACACAGCGTTCAGGAGAATGGACTCGTAACTCAAGAAGCATTTGATGAAGTCAAGTCAGCTTACACTCAAGCTTCTCTCTTACTAGCTCAGGCGCAAGAAGAACTCAACACTCTTACTAGTGCTCGCATCGAGAACTTAGCGCTCCTTGAACGTGTTAATGAATTGGAACACCAGGAATTAAAGGCGCGTGCAGCGAATGAAATTCTTGAGAAAGATATCAACAAACTACAGAGCTTGTTAATAACAGCACAGCAGGAAAAGCAAGACGCTGAATACGACGCAAGCTACTGGAAAAATAAATACACAGGAAATACCTTTGACTTAGAAATTGAGGACACTGCACAATGAGAATAACCTTCTTAAACCTTGATGACTCCAAACAATTTAGAGCGGAGCAGATATTCCACAACTACTCACTTGAACAGGAAAGTGCAAAACACCAGGCTGAAATAAAAAGCTACATTCAACGTAGTATGAAAGAACAGTTGGTTCATCACTTGTTGGTTCATCACTTCGTTGACCACGTTGATGGCGATAAGGAATACCTCATTAATTTCAAGTGGGATGCTCGAGAAGAAGATAGTGAGGGCAGACCTTGGTTCTCCTCGCCTTACGACAAATACACCAGATACACTTTAACGGTGACGTATTCCGAAGTAATTGATAGACTCTAAGAAGTAGTAAACGACAAGGACACCAACAATAAATGGCTAACAACAGACAAGCTCGTAATAACGACCCCTACACTGGCATCATCTACATGACTGCACCCGACAACGACAGAGGTAATGCTCCAATTGCCAAAGGCTTTGTTGGTGTATCAAAAGCAATGCTGCGTGTCCTTCTGGAACAAGAAGAAGATAACTACGGCAGTGTCAAAATTGAAGTTGCAGTCTGGGCAAAGGAAGACAGTCCAGGAGTTCTTTCAGGTAAGGCACAGCTTCCTTACGCCATCCGCAAACAAATGCAAGAAGGTAGTTATCAACCTCCAGTCAGTGCTTCTCAACCGACAACCAAAGCAGTTGTTGCAGAAGTAGTTGTTGATGCCGAAGACATTCCATTCTAAACGCAGTTAACTTAAACTTACCGGGTCTGTATTTAATGAGGCACAGCCACAGACCCTCCCTCCAACTCTTGAAAACAATTTAAGGAAAACAAATGCTCGCATTCCGTTCTGCTATTCGTAAACTGTTCGGTATCTCCATTCCTGGTGTTGATGAAACGTTAATTGATGAAACTGAAGTCATTCAAAACTTACGCTCGGCACTTGAAGAAGCTGAGTCTGAACTTATTGACTTGAGAACTGAACGTATCATTGACTTGCTAAACACGGCACACGAACGCGCACAACTGTTAGAGGCACTAGGTACGATCATGCTCGCTTTTAACTTCAAACGTCTTGAGCTCGTTGACGACAATGACTCGGACGACTACGAATAGCACTTCTAAACTTCATCGCTGGTGTAAAAAGCCAGCCTCGTGGGCGGTGTAGTTTTAGAGTAGACAGAACGCTGTGGGTGTCGCTGATACCAGGCACAACAGAGGGGTGAGTGCAGTTCTCACCACTGCCCAAGTTTAAGTGACCAATTTGTTGGAGTTAATTGAAATGAAAGAGGAGTTGCAACGCTTTTGTGAATACGTCAACGGAGAACATACACCTTTAGGCTACGACAGCACTGCTAGCTTTTATAGAAACGCCATTGAAGAGAGCTTTGTGCGACAGTTCACAGACAAAGGAGATAACCAAGAACGAAATGACTTAAGGGTAAGTTCTCTCGGAAAACCCTGTGTTCTACAGAGTCTCAAGTTACTAGGTTATTCGGAACCAGCACCAGAAAGAAAGATGCGCTTTGTCTTTCACCTTGGAGATATCTTTGAAGCCTACATCACTCTTCTTGCTAAGACTTACGGGTTTGAAGTTATCACGCCACAGGCAGAAGTTAATTTTCATAAGGTCTTGGGACACATCGACTTCATTGTGCGCTCGCCCGAAAGCGGAGAGATGGCTATCATTGAACTCAAAACTATGTCGGGCTCGTACTGGAATAAATTTCACAGTGCCTACCAGGGTGAATACTTTGCGAAGGAAGACGTAAGAAGTGACACCAGGGGATACTTGGCTCAGGCTGCTATCTACTCCCACTGCATTGGCTTACCCATCTACTGGATAGTGATGGATAAGTCACGCAACCTAACTCACTTGGTGCAGCCCATTCAAGAGAACTTGGACGAAGCACTTTTAAAAGCTGAAAAGATAGTTCCTAAATTACGGAGCATTGAGACATTTGATGATATCCTCAAGAACTTTAAAGCTCCTCCTGGTGTACCGGAATTCATTGGACGCGGACGTAACCGAGAGCCTACTGGCAATTACACGCTCGTTGAGGCAATGCAGTACAGCCCCTTCCGACACATCTTCTACGACCTCACGAATGCAAAGAAGTGGAACGAGCAAATTGAGTACATCGTTGCGTACAGAACACCAGAAGAAGCTAAAGAAGTATTTGAGGAAATGACAAATGGTTGACAAAGAAGCTAACTGGACACCAGAAACAATGGCACTCGACTTCGCTGTTGCAATTCACAAGGACTGGCACAACGCAGCGCAGGTTGCTTTTTACTACCGTCAATTTAAGTTCAAGTGTTTATCGTATGGCTACCACTACGATACGCTGTTAAAGAGACTCGGTGACTACCTGAGAGAATGCTTTGACCGAGAGCCAAAAACAAGGGACATCCCATTGGAAGAAGCAACTACAAACTTGCAGCAATGGCTAACTCGAATGAGTCTTGAAATGTAAAAACAATGAGGGAAGTATCCCTCAAGTTTATTAAGTTGCTAAGTAGAATACGTTCAGTCGGTTTATCCCTGAGCCCGCAAGGTTGAGTGTGTAACCACTTCCTCCAGTGGCAATAACCAGTGCATTGAATGCAACGGTTGCACCAGCAGCAAGTGACAGTGCTAGTTGTCCACTTGTACCAATACTCCCGGTGTTTTGCATAACCAGGTCGAACAGTCGTCCTCCAGCAGTTGTGTCCAAAAGCATACGAATGGAAGTCGGCAGCGTTCCTCCGGTGACTCCGAGTGACAGGTACACCGAGAACAAGTACCACCCAGCCACAGGTGCAATGAAGACTCCACTTGCCCCGTTTAATGAACTTGCAATATTTCTTGTGACGTTGCTGAACGTAAGTCCTTGGTAAGCATTGTTGGTAATTACCACCGTTGAACTTTGAGACGCATTGACCAAAAACCTGTTATTCAGTACGGTACTTACGTCTTGATGAGAAATAACCTGTGCTGTGTTTAGTGGCGTGTAAATGGGCGATGCCGTTGGTACGGTAAGGACACCAGAAACACTGCCGCCATTTGTAATTGCAGGTGCTACCAGTGTTGAAGTTTCTACCGTTGCGCCAGTGATGCTAGCATTCGCAAGCGTACCTCCGCTAATTCCTGGTGTCGCAATTGTAGGTGAAGTAAAGGCTCCATTACTTACTGTTGGGTTTGTAATTGATGGGGTATTACCAAGAACACTTTTGACGTGAGCAGTAGTGGCTAGTCTGGTACTGTTGTTATCAAAGGCTGGAGTCGGTGCAGTTGGTGCGCCAGTAAAACCTGGACTTACTTTTGGTGCAAGTGTTTCAACTTTGTCCCAAATAGCTTTTCTTGTTGGAGAATACACCGTATCGTTTGTCCAGATAACGCCGTATGGGTCATTGGCTGGGATGGGGATAACACCAGCACCAATTGAACCAGCGCCGTTGAGGTCAACCTCCTCTTCCCACCTTTGAATTTTCAACAAGGCATCATTCCACTTGGTCGTTGAGAACCTATTGGCGTAAGGTACCAAGTTAGTTGTCTGGTCAAAGGAAGTCTTGCGACGAATTTCAATAGTGGTGTTAGATGGTAGCGCCGCACCTACATAAGTCAGTGTGTTTTGAGTAGTCTTGTTGTAGTTGACGTTTGAGACAGCAGTACCGTTGTGTCTTACAGTAAAGTCTTTCTCAGTTATCTTGTCTGAAAGCTGTGCTGCTGTGACATCAATGATGAAGTTAGTTCCCGACTGTAAGGAAATGACGTTTGCCAGTGCCATGTTAATTGTTTAGCCTCTCCATAATTTCTTGGTGGTTTTCTCCGAAAAGTTCTTCACGTCTCTTAAGTCTGTCGCTGTTTAGTCGTCGACGAATGGCTGCATTGGGTAATGGAAGTTCATCACCGTAGACATTCAAGTCTTTCAATTTGTCGTTCATCTTGGACGGTGGGATGTTATTCTCCTTGAGCCAAGCGTCAATGCGAGCTAGCTCCTGCTCAACCTCAGACTGCGTTTCCTCAAGTTCAATAAGCTGCTTAAGTCGTGTCTGATATTCGCTGGTGTTCTCTTCGCCGTTACGCTGCTTGAGTTTTAATGCTTCACCTTCTGCTTTGGTTACTTTGGCAAGCTCACGTTTTCTTTCCTGCATATCGTACCAAGTGAAGCCCATATTCTTAGCAGCATCCACAAGTGCAACACGCATACCAAGAGACTGCATTGCCTGAATAACCACACCACCACGACCACTTGCTAATTTGTTGTAGTCGTTGTCGCTTCTTTCCGCTCCAAAAATACTTGGTTTGGCAGTAACCAACGGCTCTTCTTGTCCAGCGATAACACCGTTAGTCATCGGCAGTGGATAGCCTGTGCTATTAGCGGTCGATAGACGGGGCGTAGAGCGCTGTTCTTTTCTTCCAAATACATCTTTAGGGTTCCACCTATTCAGAGCCTCTACAGGTGGCAAAATGGAGAGGAATGCTTCAAGTGTTGGAGACATCTCAACACCGAGGTAAGAATTGTAGGAGCCGAGTTCATCAAAGCGCTTACCACTTTCCCAGTCGACACCAGAAATTGCTTCAATGGGTTTCTTAAAGTAGGACTCGTCAAAGGTTTTTTGAAGGACTGCCGCTAAGCCCATGTTCTTTCCCATTGCGTAGTCAAGCTGCTCCTTAGAAGTCCCAACATTAATTCCAAACTGACGAGCAACCATTTCACCCGACTCTCGAAAGTAAGTGAAAGCTGAGGTCATGGGGTCGTAGTTGTCAGGGAAAAGAACGAAGCCTTCTTTCCTATTTTTGTCAAAGTCAAGGACAATTGGGTAGTTGCCGTTGATGTCGTACTCAGCGAAACCACCTTCCGGTAATTCTCCTTCAGTCTCATTCTCGTTCCACACTTGCAACAACTTGTGGTAGGCAAGATATTTTTCTGGGTGTCTCAGCATATTCCTCAATTGCGCGGGAGGGTTAAGCATTGCCCAAGAAGCGAACGGGCGAATAAACTGTCCAACAAATTTAGTCACACTACCAATGTCCGAATACTGGTAGTAGTAGTCATCCAGGTGACGAACAGCATCCTCCATTTTGCTGAAGGTTGGAGCAGAACCAAAGTGTAATACCTTACCCCACTTCACTCTGCCTGGTGTCTCAACGACTGACTGAATTGTTGCCCACTTGAATACTTGGTCGAGCAAGTTACCGCCAAACGCAAACGGAGCAAATGCTTCATCTAGCATTGACTGCGCTAACGATGCACCGTACTCCCCAGCCTTGAGCATCTTTCCACTGAAGGTCGGAGCAGACTGAATGTAGTTCCACATTAAATGTGCGGCTTTACCTGCCTGGGTTGGGTTAAGTGAGTCGAAATGAATACCAGCTTTCTTAGTTCCTGGTGTTTGCGGAGCAATGGTATCACCGCGCCGTAAATGGTACTTCCTAAACATCTCTCGTTTAGTAAGCATCTCACCATCAACGTTAAATATTTTCTTGGTGTTGTCAAAGGCATCGTACCCGTATTTTTGAAAGCGAACGATATCCCCAAAAGCTGGAAGAACTTTACCAAGGTCAAGTCCTGCACCGACTCCTTGAATAATATTCCCAAGAAGAATACGACCAACGTAAAGAACGTTACCAGCAAGCAACGCTGACTTTGAAAGGTTCGTTGAAAAGTAATGCCAGATACGCGCAGCACTTCCCATTTGAACAGGAGAAGAGGAAAGGTCAAGTACACCTCGCCACTGGTCGGCTACAATTTTATGTACGTAGACATTGCCCATTGTTTTAATTTCGTCGGGCTCGAACCAACGTTCAAGGTTTAAAGAACCAAGAGCAACAAAGTTTTTAGAGTCACTGCCTAACGAGTCAAGCTTCTTTGCACCCACAGCCCATCCAGCATTGAGTCCATCTTTGACTATCATCTTAGCCATTGCGTGGTTGGCGACGGCGGTAGTGAGTCCATTGGCGTACGACTCAATAGCTCCCATTGGGTCAGTCTTGAACATCTCATTAAGATACTTGTGAGGCAGTTCATAGTGGTCGACCATGTAGTCAAAGACTTCTCGTCCTGTCATTGGGATGCGCTTAAAAACACCAGAGTCAACAAGAGTATCCAAGTCCTTGGCACTTACGTTGGTGTGTAAAAAGTTTCTCCATTTCTCAGGTTCTTTGAAAAGGTCAAGCAGTTGTGACTCAGGAATGTCCAACAAGTCAGCAACAAACTCACTGTGTACTTCAGGAACGTAGTGATGTGTACGACGCATTTTGTCCCACGCAGAAGACAGTCTGTTGCCTTGTCTCAATTGTTTTGCCAAGTCTTCACCACCTTCCTTAGCTGCAATTTCTGTGCGTAACCTAAGGTCAAAGTCACGAGTGGCAATGCGAGGGAAGTACCCAAGGTTTTCCAAGGTGGGAATATCGTAACCAACTGACTTGGCTACAACTCTCATCTCATCAAATGCAGTTGAAATTTCAGCAGCAGAGTTTCTAAGTTCGGTGATGTCAGCCTGAGTAAAGCCGTAACCCTGCATTTCATCAAGCCACTTGTTGTACCTGAACTGTTGGAATGCTTCGACACCAGCAGAATTTTTAAAGGCATTGTTGACTTTTGGTATCTGTCCAATTTCCATACTGTCCACCATAATTTGTGGAACAAGTTTTTTGTCAATGCCTCTTTGTTTAATTAAGCGGTCGAGTCTCTTCTTGAAGTTCCTGGTCTTGTTTACCATTGCCACAGCACCAACATCATCAAGCATATTGGAAATGACTTGACGTTCATCAAGTAACGACTGTCTGACTTCACCTGACAACGAATAATTATTACTGGTGTTAAAAGGGTTGATACGTTTCCAACCGAAAGCGTTCGCAAAGAGTGACCCCAAAGCGTCAGTTTGTGACGGCTTCAGGGCTATCATATCTGCGGTATTAGCAATTCTAAGGTCTTCTGCTTCAAGTACCTTCAGTGACCGCTCAAGTGCCTTAGCTTCATCTGCATCCGCAGTTCCTCCAGCGAGTGCTTTGGCAACACGATACTTCTCTGCTTTTATTTTGGTCAGCAAAGACTTCTTGCGTTTGTTGAATTTCTTTTTCTTTGGTGGGTCGCCAGCAGTTGTGGGTTTATTCGCGCAACGTATAGCCATAGGTTTTAGAAATTACACGGGTCAGTGTTGGGTTTACTCAGACGTTCGTTCAAAGCTTTTTCAGTAGCTTGTCCTTCACGTGTATTACTTAACCGTTTGGCTTCCTGTTCCCTCTTGGCAGTGTCAGTCAACTTCACATCAAGTTCTTGAAATTGCTGGAGTTTTTGAAACATTTCTGTTTTGGCTTGCTCGAACTTCATTCTGGTTTGCTCAACAATTTCCTTTTGCAGCCTCACACCGCTCTCCATCATGTTGACTTGAGCAGAGGGAGATGAGGGGTTTTGTTTAGCGAGTTGACTGTCCACGTTAAAGCGCGACACCAGAACATCAAGAGTGTCAGTTTCACCGAGCACTTCCCTATTAATTGCTGTCACCTTTCCAGGCTTTAACACCACGACAAGTTCGTTGTCCATGATGGCATCGTATCCAGCCTGTCTTATCTTGAGGTTGACTGCGCGGTACAGGTCAGACAGTGTTTCTTCGGGAAGGGTAATACCTTCACTGCCAAGATATTTATGCACGTACTTCTCCATCGTGCCGTACATCGACTTGACAGTATCAAAAGGAAAGCGCATCTTACCTTCAACCATTCGAGGAGACGTGGCTTTAACGAAAGCCTTAAGTGCCTTCCTTGCTTCTGATGTTTTCCTGCCAAGGACATCTTCAATTGCATCAGCGAATAGTCGTTGAGTTGCTGGTGTCACTCTGTCATTTGCTCGCAGTACCTTTTCAAAGTTTGGTTTGACTTCGTAGACTGTGCCAGCCAGGTCAATATCTTTGTCAACAAGACCAGGAGTGTTTACTGGTAGTTCAGCTTGAGCATCGTCGGCAGCACGAGAGACATCTGAGTAGAGGTAGTCTCCTTGTCCCCATACATTTCTTGGTTGGGTTGTCAACGGGTCAGCAACTTGTTCCCAGTTTGGTGTGCGTGTACCGTAGTAGAAAGTTCTTTCGTTGGCAGCCTCTGCTGTTGACTCCGCCAATTCTTCAGCAACAACTCTGGCTCGTTGGGGAGACACTTCACTGAAATTCCAAGGACTCTTAAGGTAGTAGGAGACTGACTCAGCAAAGTCTTCGTCGACCTTTTCCACACCTTCTGGAATGCTTGCAGCGTACTTGGATACCTCAGTTTTATCTGCTCTCATAGCAGGACGAAACTTATCTCTGAGTGGCTTCAAGCCTTCATTCATTTCCTCAAACGTACCAGCAACTTTGACTTTCCTGCCGTGTACTTTGTGTGCGAGTTCGTGAGTGATGATACGTACTGCCTCACCAACGGAGACGTTCTCACCATCCAGCAGTGCTTTCTTGATAAAAAATTTACCAGTCTTCCAGTCCATAAATGCAGGAATACCAGCATCGGCAATGTACTCAGCGAGGTCAATAAGAGTCTCACCATCCATTGCATTGATAACTCCTTTTGACACCACAACAACATCAACACCACCAGGAATTTGCACCTGGTCAAATGCTCGCATCAGTATCGAAGAAGTTTGCTCAACGAATTCAGCGTCTTCTGTACCAAAGTAAATGGTGTTGTTGAATATGGACTTCTTAGCAACGAGGTCAGGTGACTCAAAGAACTTGTCAGTGACTCCATTTTCTGGGATGGTTGGAATGTAGTCATCGTCCAATTCTCGACGACCAATATCTGCGGTGTTCTCAACGACCTTGTTAACGGTCTTCTCAAGTAGTTCCTCTTGGTCAGCGAGGTCGAGTTCAAGCCGCCGAGTTTCAGCAGCGATGTCTGTCAGGTCACTTTCCAATTGAAGTTTTTGGTTGGTTAGGTTAATGACTTCCTGAGTCAAACCATGCTGTGTGTCAGGAATGACTTCATCTTGTAGTTGCTTCAAATGTCCAGGGTTTTGTTTGAGGTTAGGTGATGCTAGCTCCTCATCAATTTCAGAGATGCGCTCCAGAATTGTTTCCATTTCTTCTGGGTTCTCAACTTCATCAAGCTGTTTACGCAAAGCATTTCTCTGCTTAACAAGCTGACCTCGGAAGTCATTGCCTTTGTTCGCTGCGGAAATGGGCTTAATTATTGATGGGTCGTACGATACTTTGACTGATGTATCAAGAGAGACACCAGGTAATGCACCCGGTTTAACAAGCTCTCCAGCTACCACTCTTGGGATGCTGTTGTCAACGATAGTTGCTGGTGTTGCAGTAAAAGGTTTCGGTTTATTGGCTACAATTTTAAAAGCCGAACCATCCAAAGCACCTGGAGGAATTGGCGCGCCTTCACGAGCGAACATCCGAAAGTAGGTTGGGTCTTCAATACCTTCTTTCAATAAGAAGTTTTCAATGTCAACGTATCGCTTGAATGCTCCTCGGTTCGCAGCAATTAGTGGCTTACCCGTTGTAGGGTGTGGTGTGAGCTTCATGAGTGAGGTTAAGTCAGCAGTAGTTCGTTTGGCTTTTTTAATTTTCTGCCCATCAATAACATCACCTGGTCGGAAGTTTGCAATTTGTTCAGCGACTTCGGTTACTGTCATTTCACCTTTGAAGACGGACTCTGTGACCGTAGGAATAATTGAAGGCTGCGTTTCTACAGGTATAGAAGCAGCGACCTCTTGCGCCTCTTTAACACCAGCAGTGGCTTTGGCAAGTGCAGCCTCAGCTTTACCACCAAACTTCTCCACAGTGACTTCACGAACAATATCCTTTGTTTCTGGCAATAACCAAAGTTCTCTTTGGAATTTTTCAAAGCTATCATCAACATTGGCTTTGGTAACAAGCAGTCCTAATTTTCTTGAGGTACTGTCGTTTGGGGAAATTTCAAAGTCAACAAAGGCTTGTACAATTTCGTCGTTATCACCCACTGCATCCCGAAGTCTTTTTTGTACACCGGGGTCTGTTGCTACACGAGAGAATATTTCTTCCTCGATGTTTAAGTCTTCTCCAAGTTTACCTAATGAAGACGCTACCTTTCTTGCAGCAGCCTGTGTGCCAACGTTTCGGTACTCTACAAAATTGTCAACGAATTGGTCAATGTCTGCGAGAGAGGTTTTATTAGAAACACCAGGACTAAGACTCTCAGCAACTGCTTTTCTGTTGGTCACACGCACAAGCTCGGCTTCATTTCTACGGAGCGTCTGAGCGGCGACCTTTGCGGCTTCAACACCTTCAACAACTTGACCATCACCAATGTCTATTAACTGTTTACCAACAATTTCAGCGTCAAGTAATTCCTTAGCTGGTGTTACCGGAGGAACAATGACATCGTTGACAATTGGTTCTGTTTGGTTGGTTCTTCTAGAAAGGTCAGTTAGTCTTTTTACTTCGGCGTTAGCAGCTTCCAAGTCAGCGTCGTCAACAAGTTTGGTTAGCCGCTCTGTCTCTATCACATCATCGGTTACACCAGGTAATGCAGGTCGAGGTTTTCCTTCGGGTAAGGCTGGAGTGTTAACGACTTCCGCTTCAAGGTCAGCGCGTCCACGACCTGGCATTTTTGCAACCGTTCGTTTTGAGGCTTCTTCTGAAACCTCTTGCATCAACACTCCTGGTGTCAAAGGAACAAGCTCAGTTTTGCCAGCCTGGTTCGTGATGAGAATTTCAGCAGCAGTTGGTTTGGGAGTCACTCGCGTTCCCGGCTTTCCTCCTGGCATTGTTACTGTTAAAGGAGTTGGCGGTTCTGGAGTTACAATGACTCCGTTACGAGGCTGGTTTATTTTAGCGTCTGGATGTTTGAGTGTTGTCGACGGCGGTTGTGGAATAATGACTCGTTTTGTTTTGGCTGCTTGTCCACGAGCAATTTGAGCAGCACGTCTTTGTTGCCAAGCTTTATGAAGAATTGAACCCTTCGGTGGTTCTGGGTCAATAGTGGGTTTAACTGTTACTTTCTTGGTTGTTGCTGGTTTCGCTGTAGCAGTACCAGCCTGAGATGCTTTCTTCTTTGTACCTTTCTTTGGTGGCTTGGCATTCGGTACGGCAGCAGTTCCAGGAAGTAATTTTTGACCACCTCTCCAAATGGAAGTTGTAACTGTACCAAGCGCAGGTAGCGCGACTTCACCCAATGGGTCAACTACAATTTCACCAACACGTCCGGCAGTACGTACAACGCGGTTTCCCTGTTTTAACGGTCGAAGTGCAGCCAAGGCAGCACCAGCAGGGTCAGCAAAAATATCAGCACCAATACCAACAAGAAAGCTTGGGTTATTCCCCTTCACAACAATACCCATCTCACCTCCACTTGCGGAGTCAGAGAAATTGTACTGCTCACCACGAAGTGCATTCATGGTGTAAGAACCTTTAAATTTTGGGTCAGCACGAACGGGGTCAAAGTTCTTCGGAAGTTGGGTGTTTACATTTCCCATCCCAAAGACGTTTCGGTTGACCCAGTTCAGACCCGTACCAACAACGTTAAGCCCGGTTTGAAGTCCACCACGGGCAACGTCTCCTACCTTGTTGTAAGCACCACCAAGAGGACTGCGCTGCACTGCATTCTCAATGTCTAAGCCGGCTCCGTAAAAGAGGTTTTGAGGAAGTCCAAGGTGGTAGATAAGACCGCCAAGGAAACCATTACCAGCTTCACCATACTGTCCCTTGCCGTAACGAAATTCATTCTTCGGTGTCAAACTGTCACGAAAAAAGCTGCTCCACTGTCTGTTAAAAGATGCTGTGGTGTCAGGTCTTGGTTTGGTTGGGTCAGTTCCTGTTTGTGGAAGAGGTTTAGGTTGAAAAGACTGCTCGATGATGTTATTACGTTCAACGGCAATGTTCTGGTTGAGGTTTGCTCGAACTAAATTACCTTCGTTAATTTCGTTTTGGAGAAAGTTAGATGAGTCACCACCAATGAGTGTTGGTTGAAATTCACCAAGGTTGTAAGCATCTTCAATTGCAGAAGCAACTGACTGCCCTTCCATCATCAACTTTGTTTGGGTGTCAATGTTTGCTTGCTCAACGTCGGCATCGCTTCGCTGGACACCAGCAACTGCATCGTACTGCACACCATCAAGGCTGGGTACGTCCTTGACAATGCTCGTCATATCAGAGCTTAAAGTCTGGTTGATGAAGTCATTGACTTGTTGGTCTTGCGGAACTGACTGTCCTTGTTCTGTTGTTTCCGGAGCAGGAGGGGACTCAGGAGACGTGACAGCAGGTTCTTGGGGTAAAGGCTCACCAAAAGTAATTGGAGGCGTTACGGGTGCTTCTTGTTCGGCTGGTTCAACAGGAGTAGCCGGAGGAGGTGGCGCTATGGGTTGAGGAGGAGCGCCAATGACTGGTTCAGTAGTAAAGTCAATTACAGGTTTGAGAGAAGCTGGTTGAAGAGGTGCGACTTCAATTTTAGGAATGTCAATTTGTTTACGACGGTCATTACTTTCTTGAAAGTCTTGAATTAAACTCACGTGCGTTCCTCAACGTTATTTTCCCTTTTAAGGTAACTACGCAATGAAGCGGTCGCTTAAGTCCATTTGTGCTTCGTGTGGAACAAGAGGGTTATCAAAAGCCACAAGGTCTTCGCACATCTTACAACTCGCTACATACTGCGTGTGTGTGTTGGAGGACACCAAACGTTCTTTTCGCGAGGCAGATGTGTTGTACCTGCGACCAACAAAACGTCCAAGCTTTTTTACGTATCCTTCCAATTCACCACCTGGTATCATGACACCACCTCTTTTCTTGAGGTTGTCCAGCATACCTCTACCACCAAACACAGCAGCAGCTACGTACTCAATACCTTTACCAAGGTCAGCTTTGAACGGTGTCAAGTATTTCTCCACGTACTTAAGTTGTTGCCGTCTGGTCATTTTCCTCAACGCAGCCGATGTCGTTCCCAATGCTTCTGGTGTTCCGGGGTAGAATTGAATGAGCCCAACTGCTCCTTGTGGGTTTGGAATTGCTGGCGAAAAAGTCCTTGCAGTTTCGTGACCCATAATGTCGATAAGCCATTGAGCAGATGTACCAAGACGGTCAGCCATCTTGTGAACGTCTTGAAGAAATTGAGTGTCTTTGGCTATCTCGCCGTAGCCGTAGTTCTGAACTTTTTTGTTGTCGTATTGTCTGACGTTGTTGCTTGTCCTTCCAGCACGTACAGGTTTCGCAGGGTTAAATTTTGTTTGTGGTGTTCCTACTTCCTTACCATCAGCAATTCTGTATATCTTTCCTTTGAAAAGGTATTCACCCATCCCAAGTGGTCTTGCACCAATTGGCATTCTTGGCTGAACGACACCGGGTTCAAAACTGGGGAAAGACTTTGTGTTGCCCACGGGTTTCGCTAACGTTGAGGTCTTGCTCTGCATTGAAGCCATGTACTGCAACGGGTCAAGTGCGCCATTAATACCAAAACCAGCGTCACTACGAATTTCCCAATGGATATGTGCTTCACCTGCACCAGTATCACCAGACATAGCAGCAACCTGACCAGCCTCAACTCTCTGACCTTTTTGGACTTTAGCGCTGTAGTCTTTCAAGTGCATGAAGCGGTGGTACTTACCATCATCACCTTTAAAAGTCAGATAATACCCAGCACCATCTTCAGTCATTTGACGACCAATGTCTACAAGCTCCATGCCCACGTAAGCAACAACCGGAGTACCCACTGGTACCCCCATGTCTTCACCTGCATGTTGTCGACGACCTCCATTACGAGGAGCTTTAAAGTGCATATTGCGACCGCGCATCCCAGCAGTGACACCACCAGGAATTGGCAGTACGACTTTACCGAACGGACTCTTGTAACTTGCTAAAGACTTGACACCACCGAAGGCAGGTTTATTGCCTCCGGCTTTAGTAGGGGAGGCGATACCTACCCCCGCTGGTTGTGGTTTGGCAGTCCTACTTTGAGTCCACGCTTGAACTCTGGCATCCAAAGCCTTTTGACGGTCGCCGTTGGTTTTCTTCAAAGTCTCAAAGTCAAAGCTAGCCATGCCATAAGGCTCAAGCTCTTCAAGGCGGTCATTCATTTGCTGGTCGTAGAGAGCAGCTTTTTCTTGAAGACTGCTAATGACATCCTGTAATGCGCCTTCATTGGCTGCAATTTCTTCATCGGTCATTTGTCCAGAAGCATCAGGAGTAAATGGAGTGCCGTTTAACGCAGACTCCATGATGTCCGTCATGTCTGGTGTCCTTGCAGCTTTTCGTTGGCTGATGAGATACCTGACACCACCCTGTTGAACTTTTCTAATTTCAGTTAAGATATCTTGCCTTGTAATTCTGTCTTTGGCATTTAGTTCACGATACTTGATGTACTTCTCAGCAAGCTCTATCGCAGTCTTAACGTCTGGGTTTTCTCGATGAGCGGCACTCGTTTTCAGTTCGTTAATGAGTCCAGGGTTGGCTACTACTTCAATGGCTAATACGCCAGTCTCTTCAACTGTGTACTCAAACAGCGCACCAGCTTCAACGACGGCTTCTTCGTTCAAGTCTCGTACTGTTTTCTGTCTTTCCAGTGAAGCAATAGCATCTTTACTTTGTGCATTTGGGTCATAGTTACCAACGACCGAGACAGGAAGACGGTTGGCATTTGCTTTTTCTTCAAGGTAGACTTGTCTTTGGTTAATATCCCATTCGCCGTTGTTGTACTTTGCATCAGCGTAAGCAACTTCAGCGTGGAATTTTCGGTAGTTATTGAATAGTGACTTGGCATCTTCGTGAGCTTGTGTGCCTTCGGTGTAGTTCTCCAGGAGCTTACCCAACACGTTGTTTGTGATGGTAAGTTTTTCAAGGCTGTCCAAGTCATCTCTTTGCAGCATTTCTTGCAACTGACTGGTCGCAAGCGGTACTGCTTGTTCACGCACCTCAGGTCTATCTGAGCCCGCTAAAGCCAGAACACCAGTCAATTTCATGATGATGTTTGACTCAACTACGTCAGCCGCAGCAGCCCTTGTTTTTGCGGTATACTCAGCAACGTCGTCTAATTGTCGTCCATTGACGGTCTTGATATTTTCGTAAAGCTCATTTGCCAGGACAACTTGTTTTTCTGGGTCGAGGTCATACTTGTCAATTATTCTTGAACCCATCAAACGGAATTCATTAAGTCCAGTCTCAAGCGTGAGCTTTCCTTCCTTGATGTTTGTTTGGATGTACAGCTTTAACTCGTCGTTGGCTTTGACAAAGTTACTATCTCGTTGTGTCTTGAGTGCTTCCGCTTGAGCTTCTGCTTCCTTTTCAGCAATTTCCTCTCGTAACTTGTACTCGTCAACGTCAAGCTCACGGTCTTTGGTTTTAACCTCCATGTACTTCGTAGCAGCACCTTCAATTGACTTCGCAATTTGACCAAGAGTGCTAACTCCTGACTTTGCATCTGCTTCAATTTTCCTAAGGTCTGCTTGTTCCTGTGCTGCAATGGCATTCATATTCGCACCCGCCTGACCTTGGGAAGACACCTGCAAAGCCTGTGTGGTGTTCTGTGCAATTTGGTTGCGCTGGGCTGCTGAACGTTGCTCAAAGCCAATTGACTGCTGCATACGCTCGCTAGCTGCCGCTAACGAGTCAAAGCCAGAGTAGCCAACGCCTCCAGCATTTCTGGTGTCACTTCCTACTTTTCTCATTTACTTTTCCAAGATGAGAGTATTCCAACATTACTGTTAACCGACTTCGGGTATGTTCCGTTCGTCCACTGCTGCCACGATGGTACTGACTGGTTAGGGTTAGTTAAGGCAGAGACTCCAAACTCTTGTGATACTTTCCCCATTTGTAAGGCGGTAGCTCTATCTGCTTGCCTTTGCTGCTGTATTCCCCCGTATACAGCAGAACCAGCGTCGATAGCAGAAGAAAGAATGCCACCCAGCATTGACGGAGCGCGCTGCGGAGTGTATTGAAGTGAGCCTTTTTGAGACGCAAGACTACCAAGCTGCGCTTGCGCTTGACTGGTCGCTGCTCCCGCTTGAAGTTGAAAGCCCGTCTCAGCCATGATACGGTTAATTTTGTCAGTGTGTTCATCTTGCTTCATTGCTGCGTCAAATGTTTGCATTGCAGCCTCACGACCCATTCCGTTAAGCATCATTGTTTTTATGATGTCTTCTTTCTGAGCAGCCGCATCCATATTCATCATCTGTTCCTGACCATTCATCAGGGTAGTATTCATGCGTCCCTCTGCCATTGCAGCCTGTTCTTGAAGTGCAATGATGGCTTGTTGCTGTTCCGCAGTCATGTTTGCCATGTTCATTTGTCCAATGACACCAGAGTTCTTGTAGTTCGCTAACCTGTTTGCAAAGTCAGCCTGAAGACCAATTGACTGGTTTGTCTCATTCGCCTGAATGTTTGCTAGCAATACAGCCTCGACAGCCTTCCTATCGACTCGACTCGCGTCTTGGACACCAAGCATTTTAGTAAGCTCTGCAATTCGTCCTTCGTTGACCATTTGAATAGCGGTTTCATCAGAGATACCGTTCAGTCGAAGCTGGTTCTCGATAAAGGTTTGAGCATCTTCACCCTTGTCCGCGCTTAATAATGCTTGGTCAGACTGACTTCCCATCCCACCTGCCGCAGCCATCATCGCTTGCATAGTTGCTCGTCGTCTTGCTCCAGTCGTCAACCGCTTACCTTCTGCCAGTGCCTGTCCCGCAAGTTCATCGTAGACTTGCCTGCCTTGCTGCGACACCTGTGACAGAGTTTGCTGTTCCTGAATTTCAGCTTGACCTTTCATAAGTGCAGCCTGTTGTTGTTGGTCAACACCAGACAGCATAGCTTGATAACGGTTCATCTCATTCTCAGTGCCAGCACCAGCTAAACCAATTTGAGTTTGTTGGTTCTCAAGGTTGTTGGCAGTTAGACCTTGCTGACCTTGCATCAGGGCTTGATAACGACTTTGCTCGGTTTCACCTCGTGCATTCATTCCCTGAATACCTGCTTGAATTTGCGTGGCTTCATTTTGAATTCGCTGTTGCTCAAGCTGAAGAAGTCCACCAAGACGCTCGCTGTCGATGGCGTATTGCTGTTGCTGGGCAGTCATCTGCTCAAGCTGTCCCTGTGCTTCAAGTGCAGCCACTTGTTGTTGCATGGCTGTCTGTCGCTCAAGTTGTCCAAGCGTTGCCTGGTAGTCACTGAACCTTCTGTTCTGCTCAAACTCCATCTGCTGAAGTGCAGCCTGTTCAAAGGTTGCTTTTTCTTGAACAGCAATTTGTTCACGCTGTGCTGCAATTTGCCGTGCTTGCGCTGCATTGTTTGCTTTAACTTGTCGGCGTTGGGCAGATGCTTCGGAAATACCTCCAACAAGCTGGGCTGCACCCAACACTCCTGACAGAGCTCCACTTGGCATAAAATTAATTTCTCCTCATTCTCAACAATTGGCTTGACATTCTCAAGATATACCTTTACTATTAATAAAGTTAAGCGAGATAACAAACACTTACCTTCCTTTCTTACTTTAACTTGTTTCTTTTGTTCAAAAGAAAAGGTAGTTCGGTTTTTCAACCTCACTACCTCCCACCAACAAGAGTTTTGACACCAACGAAAGTTACCTGGTACTTAGACACTCATACATTTCCTGGTGTTAAAAGAATTTAAAAAGTAAAAAGGTAAAGGTGGTACTACGAACTGAATAAGTGAGTAGTACCGAGCGTTGGACAACGCGAGCTTTCAAAGCTTCTTACCAACAGCAACACCAAAGACACCACCAGCAATTGCAGAGAAGATGATACCTGCTTGGTTTTCAGCAAAGGTTGGGTTTATCCAAGAGATGAAGCATACTGCTGTAATGAGCATTCCACAGACACCAGCCGTAGTTTTAGTGACACCACCAGCAGAGGTAGCAGCTACTGTAGCGTTAGTGTTTTGAATTGTCGCTTGAGTGTTTTGTTCAAGTTCTTCGTCCATAAGTTTATTCTGTTCAGTAGTTGTTGTACTTCCAACGAGCAGCGTAACCTCGTGCATCAAGGTGAGTGAAGATACTAGACTTACCCAAACCACCAGCAGCACCAATAAGTCCTGAAATGTCACTGTACACCTTCAAAGGTTTAACACCATGTACAACAAAGTCAACACCGTCTCCTACAATGTGTCTGCTGTTTGAGACACCACCAACTTGTTTGTTAATGGCTGGAGGTCGATACCAACTGTTGATACTTACTGGACTGCTGTAAAAGTCACGAATAAGTTGGAGCAATTTAGCGACTCTTATGACATTAGGAATGATGTCTTTTGTTGGAATTCTGGTAAGTCCTTTTGTGACTTCACCCCAAGTGAATGAACAACCGTCCCACAACGGAGTCATGCTGTATACTTTTCCAACACCAGGAATAAGGATAGATGAGCCACTCTCGTTGATACTAGCGGTGTCTCGTGGAGCTTGGTAGGAGGCAACTCGAATGATGATGGTGTTCAAGAGTCTGGCTGTACCTTCACCTAGTACGTCTGGTTCAGCAAGCCAGTTTTTTCTTTTAAAGTTCTCAAATGCTTTTAAAGTCTGAACACCAACGATGCCATCAATAGGCAGCCCAAGAGCAGCTTGAATGTCCTTAATGAGAACCTTGTCGGTAATGTCTTTAAGTTTAATTGTTCCTTTAAAGTCTTTAAGTCTCATGTTGAGCCGACCCACTGCACGTTAATACCGCTCGTTCCAGCAGCTTGTGCGGTCACTGCTTTTACTCGAATGCTGTTTCCTGGTTTAATGTAAATGAGCGAACCTCCTTGGATACTGTTGAAGCCAATAACGTCAGTTGGGTTAGTTACACCGTCAAGCGTAAAGCGAACGCCTGCACCAACGATGAGGTTGCCGTAGAAACCAACAGCCTCTGGTGGTGGTGTGATGACCTTAACGGTTGCATCGCTGGTGTCAACGTAGACGTGGTTGCCAATTGCCACAACGTCGTTAGCAAGATGTCCGTCATCACGAACGAGGGAAATGCGTGTTTTAAAGAAGTCGTTTGTTGGTATTGTCATCGTTGGCTGTACCTTTTACCTTTGCGTGTTGCATCAATGGAGTAACCACAAAGTTTAAATGTGGTGTCGTCGTAGTTCCAAACGGTCATTTGGTAGCTGTAGCCCACTCCTTGAATTGGTTCTTTGAATGTTTGATAAAGCTGATGTTGTCCAAAAGGAGGAGCAATATCCATGAATGACTCATCCCAAAACAACTCGTCATTGCCGTACAAGTCAGTGCTGGTGTCTCCTGAGAATGTTGAATTGTAAGTGATGGTCACGTTAGCACTTGCTTTTTGAACGTACGTATCAACCAATTGAGCAGGGTCTTGTCCTGCTGCAAGGTTTGTGTCCGCACCCGTGTACAGTCTTTGAATTCCTCTGTTGTCAAAAAACAGGTACACGTGCTTCATTTTCTTGAAGTTTGCCAACGACTGGTTTGCAAATAATGGTGTGGTGTAAATGGATAAGTAAGGTCTACCAATTTCCACAGTGGAGTTTATTGCTGCATCGTAGACGTTAATGTAGTGTTTAGAGTTTGCTCCAGAACCTACTACTTTCACTTCGTAGCTTGTGTGGTTCACGTTGTTGACTAACACTTGCTGCCCGTTATTAAAGTTCGGTATGTGCTGTCTGATAAAGAGTGTTTCTCCAGGCTGTGGAACACCAAGCAGATAAATGTATCCTGACGGCTCTTTTACCCAGTCAACATCTTTTACCAACAAAGTCACTTGAGGTTCACCCAAACGTTGATGATAGACAGCAATGTCCTCAACTTCAATTACCGGGTGTTGAGTAAATGCGCGAGCTTGGCGAGTTGCTGTGAAAGTTACACCAAAGTGTTGCTGCGGAGTTATGATGTGGTGGACGACTTCACTCGGTGGTGTCGTGTAGTAGTCAGCTTCTTCGTCGACATGAGTAAACACCTGCCGAAAGTCTAAGTATCGTGAGTCATCGAACGCAAGGAATATAATATTCTGTGGGTCATTGACAACCTGCCACAATTCAGTTGTACAAGCTACCATGAATTTCTGTCCAAGCTGACGGTCGACGTAGCGAGTGCCGTGAAAGGTATTGAAACCTCCTGGTGTATTAAACTCAGTCCAGCTATCTCTAAACGTGTTGTAGACGTAAATGTACCTGGTTGTTGTTGTTTGACCTGGAGCCGGATAAGCTACCATCACGTACCTGTTGTTGATGTCGTAAGCGACCCAAGGTAAGTTCTCGTAGGCTGCATCGTCTGTGATGCCAAACTTATCTCGTATTTTTAATGAACGCTCTCTTACCTGGTATTCCCCATTTTCAACCATCGGTGTGAGGTCGTAGAGTCCTGTGTCAGAGAGGTAGACTGCGGAAGTGTCAGTTTGAGCAACGCATGAGTGGTTGACACAGCCAGTTGCAGAAATGAAGTTGACGTACCGTGCCGACGGAGATATTGGACTGTCACCACCTGTGAGTCTAAATACTGCTTTTCTTGTAAGTGCGAACAGCGAGGACTGCCACTCAACAAACGTGACAAGTCTGTCGTCTGGTTTCGAGTTAATGACAACATCAAATGGTGCGGTGTCTAAAGTGTTAGCGTCGGTGATGTGAAAGTCAGAGTAGAATTGACCGGGCACAGAACTGTCAAGTGTTGAGGAAAATACTGCCGTGAGCGGTCGATGACCAAAACCACCAAGTACCAGTCTGTTCTGGTAGATAGCACCTACTGTGGGGTAATACCCTGCCTCATAGTCAGCAACAGTTCCAAGTCCATAGGCAATGGTGTAACTACCATCATTGAAGTCAAAGCGACTTGTCAATGCTGCGGTTCCAATGTGTGTTCGGTTGGTGTTGGCGAATTCAACTAGTGAGGAAGAAGGTAGTCCGAGCTTTGCGAGCCCATTGAAGCCGACTTGGTAAGCCAAAGCCGTTCCCACTGTTTCTGCTGAAACTGAGACAGCCGTGTCCGTGTAGAGCCAGTAATTTTGTTCAACGTTGTCTGCGGCATCTCCATTGGTTAATATCTGCGTTCTTTTGATACCGTTAACGAAGACTTGAACGTGGGCTGAGAGTATGCCTTTGTTGTTGTTGAATTTGAGTTGTCGGTAGCGAATGAGATGTACCGTTGTCGGGGTGTTAGCAGCCGGAGTGGGAGTAAGTCCTGTGTAAGCCGTTTGGGTAGTTCCGAACGTAAGGTAGTAAGGTGTTGGTCTTGTGAAGTTATTAGTTCCAGGAATGTATCTATTTCCATCGCCGTGTGAGTATTCATCTTCTGTTTGAGGGTTGTGAGTTTGAATGCGAGCGTAAGACGAGCCAATAACTCGCGCACCTTTTCTGTAAGCAATGATATCCCACAAACCTTTGCTGGTGTCCTTGGGGTCAAGGTCATTTGTTAATGTCTCAGGAATAGCAACGTTTTGGTCGATAGGAGTGACGTTAAACCGGTTTGCGGTTGAGTAGACGTTCGACCCTTTCCAAGCCACTCCTTCAGCCCACCACTGCCACGTAATGAGAACAATGTCCACGACATCGTTGACTGCAACCGAAGAAGGAAAGTTGACTATAAGTTGCTGGGTGCTGGAGTTATAGGAGACTGAAGCCGGAGTTGTACGGACTCTGTTGATGAATGCGACAATGTTACTTGTGGTTGCGTTCTTGAACCGACTTGCGTTTGAAAAGACAACACCAACACCAGCAATTGCTTGGACGTGCTGCTGTTCAATGAACTTAAGCTGTACGGGCTTGTTTGTACCCGTTAGGAAAATTAGCCTGGGTTCGACTTCGGAGGTTGCCAAAATGAATGCTCGAACATCCTTTGCTCGGTCGTCAAAAACATTAGCCTTCTCAACCACCATGTTTGCGGTATCGTTAAATGCTTCGTAGACACGTATGAACTTACCCTGCTTGGCAACAAGGAAGTTGTAGTTTAAACCAGTGGAAAATGGAGTCAGGCTTACGCCGTCGGCACTCACGTCATTACTAAAGATGACACGAGTACCAGGACGTTTGAGAATGTTGCCTTGAATATCAGTGATGGTGTTGAGTAAGAAAGGAGAGTCTTCGTAGGGAATGTTCAGGGGGTTAGCAGTGCTGTTAAGACCACCAAAATTACTCCCAAAAATTCTCCCTTCATTATCCTCTTGTTGACGTTCATATTCTTTTCGTGCCATAATAATTGTATTCAACCACCGTAAGAGAAATGAGTAAATTTGTTAATATCTCCGGTATCTGAACATATTTGCCGATGCCTGAGGAATATCCCTTTCCCTATCTCGTAACCTGGTGAGCAGAATGTCGTACTGCCTCGCGAACATTTGCGCGCTATCAGCATCATCGAGGTGGTTCATTGCCATTGAATGACCAGCCCTGTAGTACACCAGGGGCATGAACCGTACTGGCAACGGGAATTTATCGAGAACTGTCTCCGGAGGAATAATGTCTTTTAACACCGAGAAACGGTAATACGACTGCTGAAGAGAAGTAATTGGGTATGGGTTTACAGAAATGTACCCGTACTTTGGTTGCGTGTAGTAACTTGAGTAAGGGTAAAACTCCGTTTCGATGCAAGGCACAATTGGTCTGGCATCATAAGTAAATTTGTCTACCCAAGGCAAAATACGACTTCCTATTGTGGTGTCGCCAATTGACACTGAGTAGACTTTTTGAACATCACCAATGTAGGCTGTGTCCTGCAACCATGAAATTGCAAGAGTAGTCTCTTTGAGCCAGTCCCAGTCGTGTGAGGTACTGATGTCAACTAGCGCCTCTTGCACCGCCTGACTCGCCTTTCGAGCAACCGGAGAGTTGAAGGAAGTTACCCTCCTCTCCCCAATTGACTCAAGCACAGTATTAACGGCATCAATGAGTGTGACGTTGTTTATCATGCTACTGCTGGAATTACACCGTTGGTATGAATAAGGACTGCGTGGTCTGGACGGAACAACTTGGAACCGTAAAGTTGACTCATGACTACGGCATCTGCCAAGTACAGCGTTTCACGACTTTGCTCAGTTGACGGCATCTTCTGAGTTCCCATGATGGCGAACTCTCGGTGTACCAGCATTGCGGTGTGAACTTCAGCAGCAGCACCCGTATTTGTACCCGTAAATGCAGTTGGCAGTGCAGTGAACGGGTCTTGAGTTGGCAAGTAAGGAGAACCAGCAACACCAGGAGAAGGTTGAGCAGCGTCGCCAGTACCGTTAACGTAGCCAGTCAACGAGTTAGCATCAATGCTATCTGTCATGATAACGGGGATGTTGAAGATGGTTCCAACAACGCCAGTTTGAACAGGCGCACCGTTGCGGTAGTCCATGTTGATGAACTTCTCAACAGCCAGTAGCTGGTTGTACTGGGTTGTTGACACCAGTAATACACGACCATCACGCGGCACACGAGCCTTGTCCATGATGAGTTTTGCGGTCAGAATAGCAGCAAAGTCAAGGGGCTTAGAAGCGCCTGCCAAAGTACCATCTGCGGTGTTGTAAATACGTTGTGCAGCAAAGTTGTTGATGGCAGCACGTAAAGCCAACAAAGAGTTTTCCATGTCCCGCGCAAGTGCATAACCAGCTTCTCTGGTGTATTCTTGGCGAAGGTTGTAGGATGCTTGAATTCCTACGATGTCTTCTATCATGCAAAGCTGAGAGTCTCGGTCTTTCGAGCCGAAGTTCAGACTATATCATCACTGTCTTGTGTGGGACAGCGCCACCGCGTGTAGTCGTTGAGGTATCAGTTACCGTTCTTGTTTAGTTCTTTTATCCGCTTCTCAAGAAGAAGGTCGTCTTCTGTGAGTCTGGTGTACCCAAGCTCTCGTCTGTTAACAAGGGTTAGAATTAGCAAGGCTTGTTCTTTTTTAGTGAACAAGTAAGGTAGTAGTGCTTCCAGTAGTTTCTTGATGTATGACCCACGGTTGGTTTGAATTGTCCAGATGTCTTTGTGTTTTTTGTTCTTCTTGCTTCTCTCGTTCAGTTTTAGGTGAGGAGAGATGCCCAAGCGAGTCAGAATATCAAAGACTCTTTCAATTGTTGGTTTGTGAGTGTTTACTGCGTTTACTACGGGAGTGAGTTTGGGATAGCCTGCTGCTGTTGCTAGTGTTATTGAGAGGTGTCCCTCTCCGTCTAGGAAGCCAGCTAGCCATGCCTTCTCTGCTTCTGTTACCTGCTGATAGTCCATTGGTACATCCTGATAATTGTCACTCTATAAGTATATCAGGCTTTAGGAGGTTCCAGCATTTAGCGGGGTTTAGGCAGCTCCATGTTAGATGAAGTTAAAGCTGCTTTCTTTGTACTGGTCAATATCAAAGTAGTAGTCACCTTCTGAACGTGCTTGCAACCTTACAGGAGTTTCAGGAAGCTTACTGTAAACAGCAGCACGAGACACCAGAGGAATGTGGATGCGGTCGCCTTTCTTTCCTGTGAAAGGAATTTGCTTGACGTATCCTTTTAGAATGAAGCTTTGGTCAATAAAGCGTTTTACTTCGTTTGACCACATTTCGGGAATAAATACATCAGCAACCTGTTTGGTCACTGCTGCACCACGATAAGTGGCTTGCAAGTTCAACGAAGCGTTGGCGGTGTTGTTAAATGCCATGGGGCTGTGCTATCCTGGTGTTAATGTGTGTGTTGTTGAATGATGGGGGCTTGCGCCCCCCGTGTTCTTACGTTTCTACTGGTAAGCGGAAAGTCTTTCTTCCACCAATAACTTAACTGCTGTTAGGTCAGTCAGTGCTTGAGACTTGAGAGTTACGTGTGCAGCGAGCACCGCATCTTTTTGAGTCAGGGCTTCATTCCGCGCAAGAACCGCAGCATCACGTTCGGATGTAAGTGAGGCTACCTGAGCGTTTGCAGCACGAAGGTTGTCGGTGGTAAGTGCCAACTGAGAACGAAGCTCAGATGTTGCGTCCTCAATTGCAGAAGCGCAAGGGTCTTCAGGCTCAGTAGGAGGTTCAGGAGGAGGTGTGGTTTGACCACTAAGGTCAGCACTCAACGGACGCACGTTACCGATGTCCACGACTGTTCCAGAAGGGACACCGAGAATTTGTGCAACAATGCCCGTCACCGCTTTACCTTTTCCAAGAGCAGGAGAGGTGGACTTCTGCACTGTGCTGGTTGCGCTTTCAAAGAATGGGTTAGATGCTTCTACAGTGCGCCCAATGCTTTCGGTGTCGTAGCCAGCGTTTGCGGGGTCGTTTTTGAAGTCAGTGAGCGTTGCGTAGTTCCTGTCGTTCCAGCCTTTGTAGATGACTTGTCTGGTGTCGTTGCGGTAGTAGGCGTTGTTGTTCAGTTCTGACACCAGGTCTGTAGATGGACGTGAGTCACCACTTGTACCTTCAACTAAAGCACCCGTTGCAAGGTTACGACTTCCATTAAAGATGTTGTTGTAGACTCGGTTGTGACGTGTGTTCCAGTCAAAGCCTTTAGCAACCTGTTCAGGTACTGGGTTCGGTCTGTTGTCATCCTTGAATTTAAAGTCAACACCGTTGTTTGAGCACACGTTGTTAGCGACATCAGTATTCTGAGTGTGACTTAAGAAAATACCGGTGCCGTTGTCAAAGCAGAAGTTGTTGACGAGGTAGTTTTTCTGGGTTGGACTTCCTGAAATTTCAAGGAAGATACCCATTGAACCTTTCCAACACACGTTGTCGTACACCTGGTAGCCAGTACAGTTGATGTCCAGCCAGATGTTCGGTGCGCCCAAAGTTTCAAAGACGAGGTTACGTCTGATAATAAAGTTCTGGGTGACTGGGTTGAGGTTAATATGACTGTTGACAATTTTCATGCCAGCAGCGTTGTAAATGTCCTCGTGACGGTTTTGGTTTGAATAGCCAATAACGTTGTTTTCAATGAGCCAGTTTGTACCGTCTCGTCCGTTACTAATAGCATTACTTCCGGTGTACATGAACCGACACTTCTTAACAGTCAGTTTGTCATTTAACTGAGAGTTAATGCCGAAATACGTCATGTGGTAGAAGGAGCAACGGTCAAAGGTCACATTGTCGACTTGAATAAGACCGACGGTATTACCGTAGCGCTCAAAGCCAAGACCAATGAACTGACAACCACCAGAACCATTGTTAAAGAAGAACGTGTCCATCTTGCTTGCGGCTTCAATTCGAGTACCGCTTGCCGTGATGTTGTCCTTTACGTAAATACGACCAACAGTATTACCAGTGGTTGGAGGTTGGTAGTAAAAGGTAAGAGGAGCGAGTTCTGCTTTGGTTTTTACTTGGGTGTAGTTTACGTTGTTGACAGAAAGGAACTGACGGTTTGCTGACTGAGGGTAAGCAGGGTCAATAGCCTCTTCGTTAATTGCAGGTAGTGAAGTTTGACTGAAGTAATAAAGTCCTGTTGAAGTCTCAACGTCAACATCAGTTACTGCTACGAGTCTTGCACCTGAAAGCACTGGACTGTCACCAGGCTTTGCAATGAACTTGATACTTTTCCCGAGACTTATACTACCAACCCGATAAGGAACACTAGCTACGCCAGTCAACACGATGGTTGAACCTGAGGTAGCAGCTTTTCCGATAGCAGCCACAAGACTACAAGGAGCAGCTTCGGTTCCAGCCGCAGTTGCGCTTCCGTTGGCGGAGGCGTAAATTGCATTTGCTGGAACAGTTTCATTTGTTGGGATGGTTACAATTGCGACCATTTATCTTCCTGGTTTTGGTTGTTTAGTACGGTTTAACGCGCCCGTTAGCGTATGCCTGCATAATGCGGTTTGCATTTTTGGCATATTCTTCATTATTCATTTTGTCAATTTGTCGTTGGCTGTAGTCGTACTTGGGTTGACTACCTGCCGGAATTTTTGTACTGTTACGCTGAAGCCCAGGAACTACCTTCTGGTTTTTAGCTTGTTCTTTTTCGATGTAAGTCCAAATGAGCTTGATACCATCGTTGGTGTCGTACTGCTGCTGAAGCTCAGGCTTTAGTCGAAGCCAGCGTTCACGAACCTGACCCAGACGAGACTCCAATTCACCACCATCAACACCCCACTCATTTGCTAATACTTGCTTTTGTTCATTAACTCTTTGTTGTTGTTGAATTTGCTGGACATACTTAAAAGACTCAACAGCCTCTTTAAAGTCAACACCAGCGTATTTCTTGAAGTCTTCATTGAATTTGGCAAAGTCTGGGTCATTACCTGGGTCAACGGGGGCTTCATTAGGCTGGTTTTGTGCCGCTAGCGCCGCCGCCAATTCCTCATCGTAAGACTGCTCAATTTGTGGTGTCTCTTGAACACCAGCAGAAGTGGTATCCTCAACTTCCGTAGGCTCCTCCATGCCATCTTCAAAGTAAAATTCAGCACGAGAAGGTGTGACGAGGTAGTCATTTTCGTCGTAGTAGTCTTGTTCAAGTTCTTTTGCTTCGTCAAAGTTCTGAGTTGTCATTTCTTACATTCCTTGCGGCATTGCTGCGTTTACATCAATTCCAAACGTATCTTTAGCCAATTCTGCTCCGCCGTCCCTCGCCATTTCAGCGTCGAACATTTGAGACATTGCTTTTCCTCCTACCTGCTGTAACTGCTGTTCTACTTCTGACTGCTCAGGTGGTAGACTTGGGTCAGCTTCAGGTGCAGCTGGAGCTTGCGACTGCGTATCTTTATTAACCACGTACTTATCTGGGTCATCAAAACCAAAGTGGTTCACAAGGTCAAGTAGAATTGCCTCGTAGTTAATAAGTGGAGCCATCTGTGGAATTTGGGCTGTGGCTTGAAGGAACTCAAGTCTGTCTTTGATGTACCTTGACTTGTCGGTCACGTGGTCAGCACCAATTGGCTTGAGCTTCATGTCAAACTGCAAGTCTTCTGGTTCAACTTCCCAGTAGTCAACGTCACCAGGCTCTTCACCTGCAACCTCAACAACCTCACTCTCAGTCACGAATTGCTGCGCGAGTCGATACACCTTTGATAAAATACCTATGAGTGCTGTGTCTTCAATGTGCTTGTGGAGGTTAGAGAGTCTGTTACCTCCTGCATCTCTCGTTGCTTGTACTTCTGCTGCCGTAACTCGTTCGCCAGTACGTGCATTGTTAGCACTAATAAGAGCACCTGTACCGCTATTCTTGTCAATTGTCTGCTCAAGTAGTCCAGCCTCCTGGTAAGTCACAGTAAAGTTCTGGTTGCCTCGTTGTACCGGACGGATATCGTCGTGGTCAGACACCAGGAATACTTTACCTGGAGCCGAGTAGACATCATTCGCCTGAAGAACGCTATCTTGCCGGAGCGTGAACATCTCATCAATTGCTAATTCGATGTTGTCGAGTCGTTGGTTAGTGATGATGTTGAGTTGATGGAGTAACCCCATGTTTGGCTGTACAGTTCCAACGGCATACGGGGTCTGGGTGAGAGTAATGGCTGTGCCAATAACAAAAGGTTTGCCGCACCAAAAAGGGTTAGGCTCAAAACGTACAGTCGTATCACCAACAACAGTGGCACAGATATCGTGGTACGTTCTTTCATCGGTGTGTGCATCTCCCCAATACTCCAAAATTGTTATTGTGTCTCCCATTCTCCAAGCTTCATCAGTTTCAACACCCTGAAAATGCCTAAGCATATTCTTTTCGTCACTGTTCTCAGCCTTGTTTGTTGCCTCCATACAAGCAACGTCGTAACCCGTAATGCCTTTGTAGTAACCCTCATCAATTAACTTGATAACTTCAGCTTTGGTTTTGGTCAGTCGACGAATAAATGCGGCATCGTTTGGGTCGGTTGCTGTTGGGTCAAGAAAGCAGTCGAACATATCCAGAGTTTCAAAGTCTGGATGGTTCTTGAATACCCGCGTTTCTGTTACCTGTTTCCACTCCTGCTTAGTTTCAACGCTTCCATCAAGCTCGTTGATAACCTGTCTCCACGTTTTGACATTCTTTTTCCAAGGGACAGTCTCGTACCGCCAAGGCAACGCCATTACTGAATTTCCTGTAATTAAAAGTTGTCGAAGGAAGTTTTCAAAATTTGCTCTGAACTTTCCCTGGTGTAGCTTGGCTGCCATGTACTTACGAACAACACGCGCCAGTTTCATTATTCCTGGCTGCATTGGAATGACGTTGAACCATTCGTTGTTCGGGAACGTCGCGCTCATCAAGTAGCCGTGAATTGTTTCAACAATTTCAAAAGCTTTACCAGTATTAATTCTGTGTCGCCAGTCAGTATTCACTTCACCAACCGTTGATAGCACCTGTCGCCTTTGATAATTCACTGCTTCTGGTGTCCCCAAGTACAGTGACCACGCCTCTAACCAATTCTCTTCAGCCAATTCTCTTTGCTGACTGAAACGCTCGAACTCTGAGTGGACAAAGCTTGCAACTTCATCACCAACGCTACCAAGCTTGAAATTATCAAACTCATCGCTGGTGTCTGTTGTTGCGAAGTCTCTGTGGTTGATATCTCGCCTTGCATCGAAGCCTTTAAATTCCACTGTTACCTCGTGCCTCCCCATTTCCTGTTGACGAACTTTGTCTTTTGCCTGAACTTACTTTTGTTTTTCATACTTGTTGGTGTCGGGAATGCTTTGGCTCGTATCATGTCTACGGTGTCTAGCCAGTCATCCTTAGCCGTTTCTCTTGGAAAGTAAAGAATTTCATCTTGTACAATTGAGTTAACTGCCATCCAGTCAGCTAACCAGAGTTTACCGTTCTCTATCAACGGCTGTAGACCAGACTCAAGACGCTCTTTCTTTTCACCTTTACTTCTCAATTCGTTGACGACAATTGGCTTTCTGTCTTTGCTAAATTGTTCTTTGATGGCGTAAGGAATGGAGACACCAACACCATTAGTCTCCACAGTGACGGCGTAAAGTCCCCACTTTTCGCACAACTCAAAGATGTGTTTGACAATTTCCATGATGGTGTACTTACCTACCTTGGTGTCGACGATGTAGAGGTTATGTTCTGCATCCATTCCACCAACACTCAACGCACTGTTGTCGGCTGTTGTTTCTAATGAACCAGCGGGGTCAACACAGAGAAAGGGTTTGATGACTCGTTTACCTTGGTCGTCAGGTAAGGTAATTTCCAAGCAACCGTTGTCTACTTTTTTGACACCACGAATTGTGAAGTATTTAATTTTCTCTGGCTTGAGTATCATGTCTTCTGCATCCACAATGCTGTTCAGGTACTGTGAATTCCAACGACGTGATATCTTGGTCGAAGCCTTCAAGCGCTTGACGTAGCCTGCTGTAAATTTCTCTGCCCAAATGTAGCCACCTTCTGGACTGCCTGTCTTGAGTTGGTGAATGTCTTTCTTGCGTTTTCCTTGAACTGCTGGTTCTCTCGCCCACTTGGGGTTGACGTAATTTGCTCCATTGCGGTGAATGTTTCTGACGAAGACTTTGTAGTCCAAGTCCTCCATGTTCTCCATGATGTAGCCCCAGTAGTCGAGCTTGTCGTACCTCGTACCAAGAGCGAGAATTTCATCACCAACAGTCTCCTCTACCCAGATGCCATTTTTTCCTCCAACCTTAACTTGACGCGGTGGGTCAACAACCGACTCCATATCTTGCGCCCATCCGAAGACACTTGCAATTTTCGCTGGTGTTTTGCAGTTGTCAAAGTCCACAATGTCATCGAGAATGAGTAGGTCGTAGTGCTGTCCGGTAATTCGACTTCCAACGGAAGTAGCCAGTAGCGTTGGCTCCTTGATAACTTTGTCGCGAATAACCTGTATCGCTTCCAACGTCCAGATAACTTTTTTATCCGCCGCTTCTGTTTGTTCGGGGTCATCTTCTTCTCTGTTCTTGTCTCTGCGTTTACGTCCAGCGCTGTCCATAAGAGGCACTAAGCGCCCTTCAAAGTGTGGTCTGTTGTTCCATACCCTTTCTTGAAGTTCGGGGTCTTCTAGGTACTGTCTTAGGGCTCTAATAAAAGTCTTAGACAAGTCCTTCAAATTACACCCAACCAGAATACGAATGTATGGGTTGCGGTAAATTCTCCAAAGAGCGTACAACACCGAGCATACTGTAGACTTCAAATGTCCGCGAGGCATTAACACCAACCTTCTTCGGTTGTAGTGCTCTTTGCCAAAGCCTTTGTGCAAAAGACAGACCTTAGCAACTTGTGGTGCAGTTACGAAACCCGCTAGCTTCTTGTGTATCTTTGCAAAATTCTTAACTCCACCCTCATAATTGATGAGTTCTGCAAATGTCCAAATGTCGTGGAGCGCTTGTATCTTGTTGTTTGTGGTGTTGTACATCTCTTCCTAACGCCTCAAGAGTGATACTGACGACGGGTTTCCACCTCTCAAAAATTCAGAAGGTAGTTGCGCTGTGCCTCTCAACTGCTCTGCCAGTCGTAAGTAGTTGCCCGCACTTGCTTTAGCATTTTCAGGTGCTAACGCTGACTGGGTGTTCTGTGAAAGTCTCTGCTCCATTTGGAGTTGGGCTTTCTGCGCTGCCGCTTGTTGCTGTGCAGCCTGTGCTTTTGTTTCGTTTAACATTCCAGTCAATGAGTCTCTGGTGTTAATAATGTCCTGCTGACTTTGGGCGTACTGCTGCTGGAGTGTGCTCACAACTTGGTCGCGTTGTTGAAGTTGCTGCTGGAATTGACTTTGCAGCCCACTCAATAAGCCTGCACTTTCTTGACGCTGTGACTCAAGCTGCGCCTGGTATTGACTCACTTGCTGTCCATAATTTGTCTGCTGCTGCTGCAACTGCTGCTGTAGCGTCGCTAACAAACCCGTCTGCTGCTGTCTCTCTTGTTGAATGGCTGCTAACTGCTGCTGGTAAGCTGCGATGGACTGCTGCTGCTGCGAACCCTGCGCTCCGTACTGGTTTTGAAGGGCTTGCAGTTGAGCGTTGTACTGCTGCTGCTGTTGAGCCAGTTGTTGTTGGTACTGTGCTGCATATTGCTGCTGTTCCGCCTGAACCTGAGCCATTCTTTGGTCAAATTCTTGTCGTTGCTGGTTGATGTCTCCCGGTACTGCTGGCATATTGGCTGGTCTTGGTGGATGGTAGTTTGCAATGCGCTGACCGTCTTTTGTTTCTGGTGTCGAGTCGTAAACCAACCGACCGCCTTCAACTCTGTGTGTTGCGCGTACACTCTCAGGCAACATCCAAAATTGTTCTGGTGTCACCGACTGCCCTGCATAACTGGACTTTGGAACTTCAGCTTCCTTAGGTGCTTTCTTTCCCACTGCGTTTACTCCTTGCTTTCTGTATTCCTTCAAGACGCTTGGCTTCTCGTTCTCTCGCGTTGTTGAGAACTCTCATTGCATCAAGTGTTTCTTGTCTTTCTTTAACCAATTGGTCGCGCTTACCGTTATTTTTTGGGACACCAGCAATTGCTTTGAGCAGTGCGGCGTTAGGCTCTTCATTCATTTCTCAACTGTTCCTCCTTGTCCTGTGCTTCCTGTCTGTCCCGTAACGACTTCCTATCTTTATCGCCAATGTCGTCTTTAACATCGGAAAGTATTTCTGAGTAAAGGTTTAACCTCGTTTCGAGGGTACCTAGTCTTGTCATTACGTTGGCGTAGACGTTTGCTGCTGAAAGGAACATACCAATGATGGCTAGCCAAATGGGTATCCACTGAAGCAGTGCCGCTAATGGAATGTTTATCGTAGCCTTCTCATCCCTCTCTTCTTCTCGTTCGTTATTCTCAGTCAACGACCGTACTCCCTGCTGAATTTATTTTTCTGGTGTTTTCTTCGTTTGTTCGGAAGTCTGTAACCCGCACGGGGAGCAGACTTCTCTGGCGTTCTTACAGTAACCAGTAGCCTCGCGAGAAAGCTCGAAGTAGGCATTTTGTCGACCGAACCTTGAAAAAGAAATTTAAGTTGAAGGTCAAACCTCTTTTTTCTCCCTTTCTCGCACTAAGGTGAAACTCTTGCGCTGGGCAGACTTCTCTGGTGTTTTCATGCATAAATTTTGTGGGTTGATAGCGCATCCTAGCCGCCTCGTCATTCCCCCCATGGCCTTTGTTTCGTTCAGGTCAGCCGTACCCAGGAATTTTTTAGAGGTCTGGGATGGGCCTCTCATTCACTACCACCACACCTACCTCTCGCTGGGCAAACTCCCGAACATTTGCCATACTGAAGGAGTCGAGGGCAGAAGGCTGAAAGGCAACGAACCCGAGGCAGGACTCCTAACCGCAAGGCATAATGAGGGAGAGCACCACGAAAACCAAATACAACGGCAGAACACGAGAGAGTACATCCGCAAGGGTGATAACAATGTTCCTCCTCCTTAAACCGATGCTCAAGAGAAATGAGCAGCAACAGAGTAGCGCCTGTTAGCTTGAGCCTTCAACGGTTCAACCCAACACGCTACAAAATTAAGAGGTTTATCATGAATTACAGAGAATTACAGCAAGCACTCAAAGGTCATACATCCATCAAGTTAAACTCGAAGCGCGAGGTACTGCAAGCCGAGTACGACAGGCTATTTGTTACTCAGGTAGTTGAGGAAGTTAAGGAAGAGGAATACGTTAACACCGAAGTAATTGCAGCGCAGGCAGATGCTGGTTATTGTGAGCTTGCCAGTGAGTTGGCTTGTACGTTGACCAGTGAAGTCATCTTATCATGTCCAGTACCTGACTCGTGTCTAACGACACTCGCTTGCCCTCTGCCTCCGGCATCGGTTAAGCAACCCGAGGTATTGCCCGAGCATCTCAAGCCATACGCACTTGATAATGAGACACCAGAAAAAAGGAAGGCATTTACTAACATTGACAACGGTAGAGGCAAGCGTGAGAACGCGTTCAAAATGGCAATGAACATGGCTCCACGTCAGCGCAAGGCATTCCTAGATGCGCTTGGTGTGACAGAGCGCAAGGCAATTGACAACGTTGTACAGTTTGCCAAGGCAGTCAAAGGGATAGCGGTAGGTTTTCACAACAGACAAGTTGAAAGGAATGCAGCATGATAGGTACAGTATTCGGGATAGTGGTAGGCTTGGTAAGTTCATTGACACCAGCACATCTTGAGATGGCTGAGGCTTGCCAAGCATTCGGTGGGTCAGTGTTTAATGCTGACACCAGGGAATGTGTTGTTGTCAACGACGACGGTGATAGTGTTAGCGTTGAGGTCTATGAAATGGAAGAGGTAAAAGAGTAATGACAATGAAAGGCAACACGACAGCAGAAGTTATTAACAGTATCGAGTCATGCGTAAGAAAGAAAGGGCTCATTGAAACAAGTAAAGCAGTTAATGTTGCGCTTGCATTCATTGGGCATGAGACACCACGGTATAAGCTCGTGCTTGATGCTTGGCAGTACGTAATTCGTAGTCAACGATAAGGAGGTAGTCAACGACATGAATACACTTGAGGCAACCGACAGCGTACACTTGGTATTAAACATACTTCCCAAACAAACAAAAGAAAAAGTGTTCGTTAAATACATCGACGAGGATGGGTTCTATGAACCACCTGTGTGTGGCATACACCACTACACGTATGTAGTATCCCTTGCTTGTGAGTGGCTACCGTTCTGACACCAGGAATGCTCGCTGTTGCTCGAACGACAGTGAGCTTCCACAACTTTATTCTTTGACCACAAATTAAACTTGAGGAAACATGATACACACAGTCATTGACAACCACATCCAACCATCTTTAACACCAGCAAATGTACTGCCTGAGTGGGAAGTACCAGAAGGATACAAGCACACCAAGCTAAGACATGGTGAGGGACAGCACAACTACGAAGAACTTGACTACGACTGGAGAAATAAGAACAACGATAACTACCTATCAAAAGAACAAGTAGCCTTTATTCTTTATGGACACAAGACAATACCAAATATATTAAAGTACAACACCAGCTATTCTCAATAAGAGACTTGACATTCTCAATATATACCTTTACTATTAAGAGAGTTAAGCGGGTGACAAAGGGATGTGAGTCGAGAGACTTACGTCCCTTCAAGTTACGGAGTAACGCAGCACAGGTAAGGTTAAGCAATGGCTAATTCATTTGAAGGTAGACTGTTACAGATAAAGAGTGTTGAACCAGTATGGAGTGAGGAGACAAGTCTAAAGAGTATGAGTGACACCGAGAAGTTAGAGTTGCTCAAGAGTGCAAGACCTAAGTACACACACCTAGACCCTTACAGATACTAAACATTCCTGGTGTTAAAGAATTTAAAAAGTAAAAAGTAAAGGTTAAACCTGGTACAGTGAGTACGACAGTGCGAGCTGTACCGAGCGTTGGACAACGCGAGCTTTAAACAACAAACAACACACAAAGAAAAGGTTTAAACAAATGAATGTACTAACAGCGACGACAGTTGAGTCAATGGTAAAGAACGTGTTAGCGGTTTATTATGAGGCATTGCAGTATCCAACGGTAGTGAGTGAGGGAATGAATTGGTACGCTGATGCTCATGAGTTTTGTATTGAACAGTCATTAATGTTCAACACGAGTGTTGAGGTTGTAGCGGGTGTAGTGGCAGCGCTGTCGCCGGGTAACAGATGGGACAGGAATAAGTTAGATGCTGTCAGTTGTTTGACTGCGGTAGCGAGAGGAGTGGGAGTGGAGTCGTTCAAGTCAGGGACGTATGGAGTAGCAAACAAAGAGAAGGCGTACAGAATTGCGAGAGGAGAGCAACCGCTTGATGTTCTTGGTGGCAACAAGGTACGTGCATTCTACCTTCTCATTGCAACTGCTGGTGTTGATAGTAACGTGGTGTGTGTTGATGGTCACGCGGTACATATAGCATTAGGACTGACTGACAAAGCAATTAACAAAGCACCGAACATGAGTGCAAAGAATTATTTGAAAGTTGCTGATGCTTATCTTGAGGCAGCGAAGTACATCAACAGTTCGAGGATGTCACCTAGTCCTTGGCTTGAACCGGGCGCGAGTACCGGGGTATCAGGAGCGCAGGTGCAGGCAGTGACGTGGGTAATGCAGAGAATTAAGAAAGGCGTAGTTCGACCTGAGGTGTAGGTTATGAATAGTGACTTTAAAGTATTCTCCCTACTTATGTTGGTGTTATTCCTATTGAATTTCTGTACACCAGACAAGATAAAGAGCGATAACCCACGACTTGACTTAGACTACACAACAGCAGTGAGAGGATAAAAGAATGAAAGCTCAGTTAATGCTTGAAGTTAAGATGTACTGTGGACTAGACCTACCAACTGGTGGTGTTGTGTATGAGGCAGAGTTTCGTGAGTGGTTGAAGGATGTTGTTGACGTACGCTTTGCAGGCTACAACCTAGCCAAGACAGAACGTAGATGGCATGGAGAGAGTGAGGACTGTTATGTACTGACATTCATTACCTTTACCATTGACGACTACAGGGATGTTGTCTACTGTGCCGAACAGTACAAGAATGAATTCTCGCAGGACAGTGTAGTAGTGACACGACATACATTAGAAGGAGCGGTGTTTGTATGATAACTAACGAGCAACTAATAAATGCACTGAATGACGGCACCTTAGAGGTGTCTGACTCCTCAGTCTTAGTATTTCTACCAACTGATATTTACAACGCCTTGATGACCCTGCTATCGACCGCTAATGAAGTGAATGATAATGATAACACTTGAACTGATAGAGTTAGTCGACAACTTAGCTACCAAACTGATGAATGAGTTAGTGACAAAGAGTGAGCCACCTTACGACAAGCAAACATTTAAACAACTGATGATAGCTTACAGACTTGGTGACATTGCAAGGATGTTAAGTGACATTGAAGAAATAGAAAATTCACGAGACAATTAAGGAAGATATGCAAAACCCTAACGACTACGCCTTTGAGAACCACCGACTAATAGGTACGGGTGATGATGTTATTGACCTTACTGAAGGTGCAAATTACAGCAGTGAGCCTGATACGGACGATGACTACGACCCTTTCTACGATGAGTTGCTCGTTGACAACGATGAACCAGACTTACTTGGTGAGGAAGTAACAGAAGACTTTCCATTCTAAGAACCTGACGGGGTGGCAGTTCCACCCCACCAAGAAATTATTAGGGAGCTTAACAGATGCTGAAGATACAAGAAGTGAACATTGAATACAGCGACGACACCAAAGCAAAGAGGTTAGTTTGGGAGTTGTGGAAAGAGGGTTTTACGGGAACAGTAAGGAATGGAGTAGTAAGCGTATGGGACGTCAAATGCCAGGAACACTTTGACTTCATTTATCAACTAATAACTGACATTAACGAGGCAGAGTAATAAAGATGGGCGCACACATCGTAAACGGCAAAGAGATAGTGAGTGTGGTGTACAGCAGTCCTGAAGGAGATGTATACTCAGAGTTGGCAGCGTACTATGCATTTCAAG
>ERZ501031.14-NODE-14-length-51588-cov-7.236897_pt1 | contig 51588 bp, 75 predicted proteins | sample MGYA00248843_ERZ501031 | MGnify/ENA primary metagenome ERZ501031 (study PRJEB25958, sample SAMN03398557) | human skin metagenome | study: EMG produced TPA metagenomics assembly of the Human Skin Microbiome Metagenome (human skin metagenome) data set. | reverse complement strand
CGAATGAACAAAATCATTTTGGACAAATCGAAAACTTTATCCATAGCCTTGGAACAAGCCATTTTAAAAATCCTACCACATCACTGGATAAAGCACGGATTTATACATGGCTTGCCACCCAATCAAAACCCACCCAAGATTTATCAAAAGCCTTGGCACTAGCTGACCCAAACACCGCTACCTACCAAAATTTTAAAAACTGGCTTATTACCACATTTGGATAAAGCAAAAAACCGCCATTTTAAAGGGCGGTTTTTATTAAAATCAATCCATTTTACCAGGCACAGGATTATCCAAAATTGTTTGGGTTTGTTTGGCGCGAAAATCACTGATTTTTTGCGCAAGCGTGCTATCACCAATCGCCAAAATTTGCGCTGCCAGTAGCCCTGCATTTGCCGCACCCGCTGCCCCGATGGCAAGCGTACCCACCGCCACCCCTTTGGGCATTTGCACGATGGATAGCAAACTGTCCCAACCGCTTAGGATGGAGGACTTGACAGGCACACCAAGTACAGGCAAATCCGTCTGAGACGCACACATCCCGGGCAGATGCGCCGCGCCGCCTGCTCCTGCAATAATCACCTGATAACCGTGGCTTTCGGCGCTTTCAGCAAAGCTGAACAGCTTATCGGGCGTGCGGTGGGCGGAGACCACTTCGACATGGTACGGAACGTTCAGGGCATCAAGGATTTCTGCGGTAAATTGCATGGTAGCCCAGTCGCTTTTGGACCCCATCACGATGGCGATACGCGCCGAATTATTGCGGGAAGACATGCGTCTTAAAACTCCTGTGGGTGTGTTTCACACTGCTTTAGAGGCCACAGAGAATAGCATGAACTGCCAGCAAGGAAAACGGTTGCGTGCGCATGGTTAGCCGTCTTTTGTCTCGCCTGGAGGTGATGGCGTGGGTGCCTGATTGACCTTTATCTCCCTCATGATACAGGTGATAAGCAGCACTAACCCCCACGGGAGCATCAGGGTGCCCATAAGCAGTAAATAGATTTGTACCAGCCGGCTATCGTGAGGGCGGGTGCAGAGCAAATAAATGGCATAAAAATAGATAGCCCACGCCAGCATCGCACACCAGACAAACGTCAGCGTGTTGCCGATAACGACGCCGATTAAGGCGATATAACTTACCCCTAACGGATTGAGGATCGCGATGATCATTCCCCACATCAGCGGCTGACTCCACTTTTTCCTGCTCATGCTCGTTCCTTGAGAGTGACGTTGTGGAAGACTAGCATGCAGGGAGGGGGGAAGCGCGCACCTTCGCCCGGGCAAAAGGCGCTTTCGGAATTGTGCTCGCGCAGGAATTAGAACGGAAAGTGGATTAGTTTGACGTCGTCCGGCGTCACCTTGACCATCGAACCTTCGCTGTGCCAGGCGCCAAGTACCACACGCCATGCGGGTTGGCCGTTGGCCTGCAGTTCATGGACCGCCGGGCGATGAGTATGGCCGTGGATCAGCCACTGCACGTGATGCCGCTCCATTGCGTCAACTACCGCCTGTGGATTCACATCCATAATTTCCATTGATTTACTGCTGTTGGCGGCTTTGCTGTCGGCGCGCATGCGGGCGGCGATGCGATGGCGAATAAACAGCGGCAGGGCCAGGAACAAACGCTGGATCCACGGGGTGTGGACTTTGGCGCGAAACGCCAGATAGCCTTGGTCATCGGTGCACAGCGTGTCGCCATGCATGATCAAGACTTCACGGCCATAGAGGTCCAGTCGCTCTTCTTCGGCGAGCAGGATCATCCCGCTCTGGCGGGCAAAGCGCTGGCCGACGAGAAAATCGCGGTTGCCATGGATGAAGTAGCACGGCACGCCGGCGTCGACGACGGCTTTGATTGCCGAGGCAATTTGTTGGTGCAGCGGGTTAGGATCGTCATCGCCGATCCATGCCTCAAACAGATCGCCAAGGATATACAGAGCGTCCGCCTGGCGGGCTTCGCCCTGTAAAAAACGCAGAAAACCGGCGGTGATCGCCGGTTCTTCTGTTTGCAGGTGCAAATCTGCAATAAAAAGTGTCGCCACGAATTACTCGCTGACGGTGACGCTTTTGATGATCACATCATCTTTCGGCACATCCTGGTGCATGCCGCTGCGGCCGGTGGCAACCGCTTTGATTTTGTCTACCACGTCCATGCCTTCAACCACTTCCGCGAAGACGCAGTAGCCCCAACCCTGCAGGCTTTCGCCGGAGAAGTTCAGGAAGTCGTTGTCAACCACGTTGATGAAGAACTGCGCGGTGGCAGAGTGCGGCGCCTGAGTACGGGCCATCGCCAGCGTGCCGCGGGTGTTTTTCAGACCGTTGTTCGCTTCGTTCTGAATCGGAGATTTGGTCGCTTTTTGTTTCATGCCAGGTTCAAAACCGCCGCCCTGAATCATGAAGCCGTTGATAACACGGTGGAAAATGGTGTTGTCGTAGAAACCTTCGCGGCAGTAGTCCAGGAAGTTTTTAACTGTTTCCGGCGCTTTGTCGTCAAACGTTTTGATTACGATATCGCCATGATTGGTGTGGAAAGTAACCATTTTTGCATCCTGTTCCGATGAGTGTGGTGCTAGCACCCGGTGTCGGGTGAGATATAGGGGGGTGTTATAGCATAACCGCGGGGGTCGATGCACCTTGCAATGTGTGCTGCGTCCGGTCTGAATTATGGGTATTATAGAGACTTCATTACCCACACACGTCTACACGGAATCTTCGATGTTAAAAATTTTTAATACACTGACGCGCCAGAAAGAGGAATTTAAACCTATCCATGCCGGGGAAGTCGGCATGTACGTGTGTGGTATTACCGTTTACGATCTCTGTCATATCGGCCATGGACGTACCTTCGTCTCCTTTGACGTCGTGGCGCGCTATCTGCGTTTTCTTGGCTATAAGCTGAAGTACGTGCGCAATATCACCGATATCGACGACAAAATCATTAAGCGCGCTAATGAAAACGGCGAAAGCTTTGTCGCGCTGGTCGATCGCATGATTGCCGAAATGCACAAAGATTTTGACGCGCTGAATATTCTGCGTCCCGACAGCGAGCCGCGCGCAACGCACCATATTGCGGAGATCATTGAGATCACCGAGCAGCTGATCGCCAAAGGCCATGCTTACGTGGCAGATAACGGCGACGTGATGTTCGACGTGCCGACGGACCCGAACTACGGTCTGCTGTCGCGCCAGGATCTAGACCAGCTGCAGGCGGGAGCTCGCGTCGACGTGGTTGACGTCAAGCGTAACCCGATGGACTTCGTCCTGTGGAAAATGTCGAAAGAGGGCGAGCCGAGCTGGCCGTCGCCGTGGGGCGCGGGCCGTCCGGGCTGGCATATCGAGTGCTCGGCGATGAACTGCAAGCAGCTTGGCAACCACTTCGATATTCACGGCGGCGGTTCGGATCTGATGTTCCCTCACCATGAAAACGAAATCGCCCAGTCCACCTGCGCCCACGACGGTGAATACGTCAACTACTGGATGCACTCCGGCATGGTGATGGTTGACCGCGAGAAGATGTCGAAATCGCTGGGTAATTTCTTTACCGTCCGCGACGTGCTGAAGTATTACGATGCGGAGACGATTCGCTACTTCCTGATGTCCGGCCACTATCGCAGCCAGCTGAACTACAGCGAAGAGAACCTCAAGCAGGCGCGTTCGGCGCTGGAGCGTCTGTACACCGCGCTGCGCGGGACGGACAAATCCGTCGACGCGGCGGGGGGCGAAGCTTTCGAAGCACGCTTTATCGAGGCGATGGACGACGACTTCAACACCCCGGAAGCCTATTCGGTGCTGTTCGATATGGCGCGTGAAGTAAACCGCCTGAAAACCGAGGACGCGGCCGCGGCGAACGCCATGGCGGCCCACCTGCGTAAGCTTGCTGCGGTACTGGGTCTGCTGGAGCAGGAGCCGGAGGCGTTCCTGCAGAGCGGCGCGCAGGTTGACGACGCGGAAGTGGCGGAGATCGAATCGCTCATCCAGCAGCGTCTGGATGCGCGCAAAGCGAAAGACTGGGCGGCGGCGGATGCGGCGCGCGACCGTCTCAACGAGATGGGCATTGTGCTGGAAGATGGCCCGCAGGGCACCACCTGGCGCCGGAAGTAAGCCATAAAAAAACGCCCGCAAAAGCGGGCGTTTTTATTTTCGTTGTCAGGCCGTGACGGTCACGCTCTGGCCTTCAAAGCTCACCGTCTGACCAGCGACGATTTTGCAGCGTTTGCGGGTTTCCACCGCGCCGTCGACTTTTACCAGCCCGTCGGCGATGGCGATCTTCGCCTGGGCGCCGCTTTCGCTCCAGCCTTCCAGCTTCAGCAGATCGCACAGCTCAACGTGCGGGTGTTTACCTAAGGAAAATGTCGCCATGTCAGGCCTCCTCAACGTCGTGATACTCTTCGCACGCCTGCAGCGTGTTCTGGATCAGGGTGGCGACGGTCATCGGGCCAACGCCGCCGGGAACCGGGGTGATGTAGGACGCGCGTTCGGCGGCATCTTCATACACCACGTCGCCGACCACTTTGCCGCTTTCCAGACGGTTGATGCCGACATCGACCACAATCGCCCCTTCTTTAATCCACTCGCCAGGAATAAAGCCCGGTTTGCCCACCGCGACGATCAGCAGGTCGGCGTTTTCGACATGATGGCGCAGGTTTTTTGTAAAGCGGTGGGTGACGGTGGTGGTGCAGCCGGCCAGCAGCAGCTCCATGCTCATCGGGCGACCGACAATATTGGAAGCGCCAATGACCACCGCATTGAGGCCGTAGGTGTCGATATTGTAGCGTTCCAGCAAGGTCACGATACCGCGCGGAGTGCACGGACGCAGGCGCGGCGCGCGCTGGCACAGGCGGCCAACGTTGTAAGGATGGAAGCCGTCGACGTCTTTATCCGGCGCGATGCGCTCGAGAACTTTGACGTTATCGATCCCTGCCGGCAGGGGCAGCTGAACCAGAATACCGTCGATGGTCTTATCGGCATTCAGAGTGTCGATAAGCTCCAGCAGCTCGGCTTCGCTGGTGGTTTCCGGGAGATCGTAAGAGCGGGAGACGAAGCCCACTTCTTCACATGCTTTGCGCTTGCTGCCGACATAAATCTGCGAGGCCGGGTTGCTGCCGACCAGCACGACGGCCAGCCCAGGGGCGCGTTTTCCGGCCGCAACGCGAGCCTTCACTTTTTCCGCAACCTCAGAGCGTACCTGCTGCGCAATCGTTTTACCGTCAATAATTTTTGCTGCCATCAGAGAGAGGATTCCATCTGTATCTTTACGAAAGGGGGATGAGGATATTTTGTCAGAAGCGGGCCTCGCTGTCAGTCCTCGTTTGCTGTTTTATCCTGTCTGAGGCTAATTTAGCCTGTTATGACCATGGTTATTGCATGGTTATTGGTGCGTTGCGCCTGGCCACTGAGTCGATTTACGCGCGCATTAGCCCCGGCGGTATGCTTCTTGTACAGTTGGTGGGGGATATTTCGCCAGCGTCGTATAAGCCCCGCAGTTTCCTGGCAAAATGGATTGACTCGACCGACGTGGACCGTATAATTCCACGCGTTTCACTCCGCGAAGCACTTGCTTCTCAGGGCGCCCTTAGCTCAGCTGGATAGAGCAACGGCCTTCTAAGCCGTAGGTCACAGGTTCGAATCCTGTAGGGCGTGCCATTAAGAAACAATCACTTACGCCAGTTTTAAACCAGCCTGATTTCCTCCTTGTGTCGTATTTGTGTCGCTAGCGCCAAAAATGGCGTCAATTTTCCGTGCGTGTTCGGTCAGGTGGTTCGGCGCCAGGTGAGCATAACGACGCACCATCTCGATGCTCTCCCATCCTCCCATTTCCTGTAAAACAGAAAGCGGGACGCCGGACTGAATAAGCCAGCTCGCCCAGGTGTGCCGGAGGTCGTGAAAACGGAAATCCTCGATCCCCGCTTTTTTCAACCCGGCGCGCCAGGCGTTATTGTCATCCACCCGCATTTTTCTAACCGCGGGCGTTAGTGTTCCATCAGGGCGATGCTTTGCCGTCGTGTGAACAAACACCCATCGGGAGTGCTTCCCTATCTGATCCCTTAATACCCTGCATGCGGTATCATTCAGAGCTACGCCAATCGCCTTGCCCGCTTTTGCGTTCTCCGGATTTACCCATGCAACCTTTCTCTGCATATCGACCTGCTGCCACTCAAGCCCGATGATGTTTGAGCGGCGCAGGCCGGTTGCCAGTGCAAATATCACCACTGGCTTAATGCTCTCCGGCATGCACTCGATCAGCCGCTCAGCTTCTTCTCTGGTCAGCCACCGTATCCGCTTACTGATCGGCTTGCGGGTTTTGATAACAGGAGCTGTTTTTATCCAGCCCCAGTCATTCGCCGCGGCCCTGAGAAGGGAGCGAATGAAGGAAAGGTGTTGAGCCTTCGTAGCCTGCGAAACCTGCCGTGGTTTGTACTCCGGAACCGGCTTTCCCTTCCTCATCGCGGCATCACGCTTACTCTCCCACACCTGCAGGTGCTTACGGTTGATCATCCCGTTAACGGCTTCATGAACTTCCTCCGCCGTTATCTTCGAGACATCACGGCCGGAAAAATGCTGCAGCCAAAACTCAATTTTGGTTTTGTCATCATCCAGCGATCGCTTATGGTCCTTTTCCCGCAGCCACCGGATGCAGCACTCCTCGAAGGTTCTTACGGGCAGGTCGCCGATCTGGTCAACCCGCCATGCTTCCGCCTTCAGCTTGTCGTGGAGCTCCTGAGCCTGCTTTTTGTCCCCCGTGCCAAGAGATCGCCTAACTCTTTTTCCTGACGGCGTAAAGAAATGACAGTGCCACACGCCGCCCCTGAGGGTGATTGACATAAAACTTCTCCTTTATGTTCACCCGCGTTCGCGATGACAGGATCGCGCGGGGTTTTCAAATATGCAATACAAGCTGCTTCGGTCGTTCTGTACTTGTTGCCGACCTTGCGGCCGGCGAGCTCCCCAGAATCAATCAGGCGGTAGATCACCCGCGCCGACACGATGAGCAAATCGGCGGCCTGCTGTGCTGTTATCGGTCTATCAGACGCCATATTTCCTCCCGGTTACGCCGCCCGCTGTGAGCGCAGTTTCTTAATGTGTTCGCTCTGCTCCAGATCTGCCTTTATCTGCTGGGCCTCTTCGTGAGAGAGCGGCTCGAAATCATTATTAAAGCGGTCTATGCTTGCTGTGTTGATCCTTCCCTGGCGCCAGTAGCGAACCACCTTAGCGTCACTGCCGGCGACAATTACCGGCCATCCGTGGCAATCAGCAAAGACTTGGCCTCTCTGAATTAACTTGAACATCACGGCCTCCGATGCTTACCGCGTAATTCCTCTTCTTCTTGGAAATCAGCGCAGCGCTGGCAGCCCGCCACCAGTTCCCGGCGCCGCTCGGGTATCTCTTCCCCGCAGTCGCGGCAGTGAGTAGCTGAAACAGCCGCATGGTTGATGCGCATGTTCTGGATGGTCATTTCCAGCCGGCGCTCTGCCAGCTCGTTGGCCTGATCGATGATTTCTGCGCTCATGCTGCACCGCCTTCACTTTTTTCCGCTTCAACCGCCATCTGCTCAAGCTTTCGTGAAAGCTCGGCAGACAGTGCCTGGAACTCTTCCTCTGTTGCTACCGGGATCGGCACAAAACGGATGCCGATATGAGCGAGGCCATGTGCCGCCTCAAGGCATTTCCTTAAATCAACGGGAGAGGCTCTGTTCATGCTGCACCGCCTTCAACGCGCTTAAACGAAATTACCCAAACCCAACCGTTGGCCTTCCAGCTTTCCTCGCCGTAGATGGATTCCCACAAGCGCTGGAATGCAACCTTGGCCGTTGCGAAATCACCCTTCGGAGTCAGGAATGTTCCCGGGTAATCAGGAAGCAAACTTCCTGCAGGCGGAACACCTTCGACAGTGGCATCCTCTTCGCTGATAGCGTTCAGCCGTTCAACCCGCACGTCGGTTATTTCCAGCAGAATGCGGCTGGCCCAGCGCGGCATGTGGATTGACGGGCGCCATGCTCCTTCGAACTTGTGCTCTTTGGTATGTGGTTTCCAGTAGGCGTCATCGGGAATAGACCACAGGCCGTAATCACCTGGTCTCTGCTCGCAGCTGGCGCGGTAAATCCTCGCAGCTGGGCGTTCATCCCCTTTGCAAAGGTTGCCTTCCCAGTCGACACAGCAGCCGTCTTCGTTGCCCAGGGTTGCCCATGTTTCCCGCACCCAGATGCGATCGCCTGGCTTGCCAAATGCGCTGTTGAGATAGTTTCCTGCCGAAAGCTCACCGGCCAGTTCATTGCCAGCCAGCTCGCACCCAAGGTTTTTATCATGTACAGGGAATTTCACTGGGCGCCGCGTCTGCATCTTCCGGTCGTCGAGGATAGCGCGCACCATCTCCCCGTTGAATATCATTCCACGTTCTTTCATGATTCCACTCCATACCGCCCATTCATGCGGCCAATAACACTGACAAATTTCACCAGGCTGACACCCATCGGCTTTACCTTCTCGTAGTGCTTGCGAAGGATGGGGGGGCAGACAGCGTTCCACTTCGGTTTAGGCTTTACGCTCATCGCTTTGGTTATCTCTTCTGCGCAGCGACGAGCCTGGGCGCGGAGAGCGTTTTCTTTTTCTTCTGGCGTCATGCGACCCCCATATAAGCGCGAATGAAAGCCGCAGCTGCCTGGGCGTTTATAGCGTTACCGTACCCTTTCAGGCGGCCGACGCGGTTGTTGCTTGCCACTATTGCCACCCCGGGCTCGACTCGTCCCATGCGTGCGGCAGCCCCATCAACCAGCGGGAATGTGCCGGGTTCAACTGGACGCCATTTTCCATCTCGGCATAAGAGCCAGTCCGCATCTCTCCAAAAACCGTTAACCTCAAGGGCCCAGTAATCCCCGCGAAGTCCTGCAGGCGCTGCTGGGTCTTGCTCCCGTCCTGTCGATGCATGTTCATGGCCGCATCCACTGACGGCGATCGAGTGTTGCTCGTTGTCGGTGTTGGCCAACCCGTCATGAAAGCCTGGCGCGGCAGCTGGTCCAGTCGCTCCTTCCCGTCCCGCTGGGCAGTCATTCCCGCAGAGTCCTTCCAGTCGCGCGACGTTGGCGTTACCCAGCCCGCCATTCTCGCCGCCCCTCCCAATGTCGATCCCCTGTTCGGCGCATTGGCAGCGGAACCCAGCCCCCTGACCTGGTTGTTGTCGATCGTGGTTGGAGTCGGCCAGCCGGTCATCATCGCCGCCGTTTGAATATTCATCCCTCCATGGCGCCCGGTCGTTCCCGCGCCGGTCACTGACGACGCAGTCGGCGTTGGCCACCCAGTAGGCCCGCTCTCTGATGTGCGGCGCGCCGATGCCCGCTGACGTAAACGGCACAAGCCCGAAGGCGTATCCCATTCCTTCCAGGTCAGCTTGTACAAGGTCGAACCATACGTTTGCGTTACCTGCTGCAACCTGTTCGCCAAAGACATGCTGAGGTCTGCACTCGCTGATGAGATGGAAGAAGTGGGGCCAAAGGTGCCGCTCGTCAGCAAACCCATCTCCTTTGCCTGCCGCGCTGAAAGGCTGGCACGGGCAGGAGCCAGTCCAGACCGGGCGATCATCTGGCCATCCGGCGAGACGGAGGGAATGGGACCAGACGCCGATACCGGCGAAAAAGTGGCACTGGGTAAATCCTTTGAGGTCGTCAGGTGTGACATCTTCAATACTCCGTTCGTCAACTTCGCCCGGGGCGATATGCCCGGCGGCTATGAGGTTACGCAGCCACTGCGCCGCGAATGGGTCGATCTCGTTGTAGTAAGCTGCCGCGCTCATGCTGCCTCCGTCTTAACAACGTCGATGGCGCATCCGGGGATCAGCTCAACGGAAGCGGTGGCGCATTGGTTCCCCCAGTGACTCCAGCCTGGCGCTGCGCTGCGGCTGAAAAGCTCAATCCGCGGCACGTCGCCGTAGAGCAACTCCAGGCGGTGCCGAACTTCCCACGGTTTCTCGCTGTGCGCGCCGAGCGGGCTGTAGACGACTTGCTTAATGCCAGCGTGCTTGCGTTCCAGACCGGCGCCGCGGGTGGCGATCAGCACGTCTTCGGTATTGGCGCGGGTATGATTGCCGCCGTTCATGCGCGTCTCTGCATTCAGCAGGTCGAGGAAGTCGTAAAAGTCGGTCACATCTCCCTCTGCCAGAGCCTTGGTAATGCGCAGTTCGGCCAATTGGTTAAGCTTCACCCAGGTGAAGCCCTTCATCGTGCGCACCGTAAAACCCCAGGCCTCGGCCAGCTCGATCGCCTCCTGGTTGTGGGTGCCGGTGTACCACATCGCCAGCACGGCGTTATCCGCGGCGAGCTCCCACACCGGGAGCCGCTTCATATCGAGTAAGCTCATGGTGGGGTAGTGGTCGACGGCGGCGCCGTTGCTGATCGTGTTCCCGTAAGACCAGGCCGGGTCAGCATAGATAAGTGAGTAGCGGTTCATTGCGCACCTCTTTTCGTGTCTGCCTTTCTCATGCGGCATGGTCGTGGTTTTTTATGCTGGAAATTTCTTTCTCCAGCTCTTCCAGGAACTTTTTCACTTCGGACTCAATCTCATTTGCCAGTGCTTCGTCGAAGTGAATGCGCTTTTTGAAATAGGCGAGGTCTGGTGGTAGACGATCGTCGAAACTAACGAAATCACACCATTTACGCCCTGTGCACATCATCTGAGCATGCATCTGCAGCAGGTACTGGCGTTTTGGCTCGCCAGTTTTTAAGGTCTCAAGATGAGTCCAGGTGTTGGGGCACTTAATTTCGATAAGCCCATCACCATTAACAAGCCCATCAGGGCTTGCTGCAAATCCTGGTATAGATGGGTGATCGATAAGCCCCACTTCAGTGATTTCGGCATCGAACTCATTCAGCGCATACATTTCGCGCGCCACCGGCTCTAGTTCTGTTCCGCGCATCATTGCGGCGTTGGAGAAACCTTCTTCAAGCTTCCCGGTGAGGCGTTGGCAAATCAGCTCGGCCATGTAGTTCTGTCGGCTTGCTGCATAGCCAGATTTGGTTCTGGCCATGACGTCAGCAAGGCGGCTGGCTGTGACTTTTCCGCAGCGAGCGGCAAACCATTCTGGGGTGCGCTGTTCCATCATTTATCCTCCGGCGCTGCGGCATCGACAGGTTCTGCGTTGTCGACTGCAAGGCTCATGTCATACATGCGACGCTTCTCAACCGCGCCGATAACCTGTTTCTCTTCTGCGCTTAACGCCACCCAGAATTCCTGATACTTAACAGTTCCAAGGCGTGCGGCAGACTCGCCTTTTGCGATCAGTTCCGGGCGGCGACTATCAGATTCATGCCCTACATGAACCTCTGCCGCACTCCCTTCAATCACACGCTCGGCTTCGTCCTGATCGAAGATGCCAGCAAACCCAAATGCGAGACGCGCACACTGGATCAGCGTCTTGTGACGAAGCATACGGGTAGGGTGGGACTGCCATGGCTGAGTGTTGCGTTTACACTCTCCCATGTACTCAGTAACGATGGTCGGGTGTGTGCGGTCTTTCCGGTATATCTTGCAGGTACACGCGCCTTCCTCCTTGTCGTAGGCAAACTCCATTCCATCAAACTGAGGATGTTCGTTGATGATTCGAGCCCAGCCGTCAACGCCGACTACAGGAACAATTCCACCTTTATCCGGGAATGCATAAATCTCCTTCGTCCACGGATTTAGTCCGTACTGGTTGGCGACGATCAGCAGTGCCGTGAACTGCTCATCAGTGACATTACCACCCTTAAATGCTGTATTTTTCAGAGTGTTCATCAGGTCAGTTCCGGCATCCATGCCGAGGCGGGAGGCAAGCTTCCCGGCCATTGTAGAAAGTGCTGTGCTCATAGAATTCCCCTCAAAGTTAAAACGGGCAGCCGGTGCGGTGATCCCAGTCGTATTCCGCCTGGGCGTAAGCTATTGCTGTGCGCAAATCGTTGTATACCTCGACAGCCTTATCGCTACGGAGGCCTTCATATGGAAACGCCCTGGACGATGCAGACTGGCGCAGTGCCGCGTAAGGATCTTCCGGAAGGCTGTCAAAGACCTCTTTTGCCCGATCGTCAATCCACTTTTCCTTCTCTTCGGTGAGCAACTGTTCAGCCCACTTACGCTCTTCGATTACGTCATATGCGCGGTATGCGTTCATAAGCACCTCAGTAACTGATACCGGCATGAGGAATGCGTCCGTCTTTAACCGCGGTAAGCACCTCGATAGCCTGATCCCGGGTAAGGCTGGTATTGGCCAGAAGAGCTTTGACGATTTCAGTGCCTACAGCCTTGCGGTGCTTAACATCGGCTTCGCGGCGCGCCTGCTCATCTGCTTTGCGCTTCTCCTCCGCCAGGCGGGCCTGTTCGCGTTGCTCTGCCTCTCGGCGGATGCGGTCAGCTTCTTCCTGTGCTTTGCGGCGTTCCGCTTCAACGGCGGCCTGCTTTTCGCGCTCCGCGCGTTCAGCTGCTTCTCGCTGTTCACGTTCTGCTCGCTCTTTGGCCAAAATCGCTTCGCGCTCTCTGGCGGCTGCGGCGTCAATTTCACGCTGCGCCTGTTCTGCAGCTTCACGCTTCGCTTTCTCTTCTGCCTGACGCTTAATCTCTTCTTCGCGGGCAATGCGCTGGCGTTCGGATTCTGCTTTCTTCTCGGCCTGCTCACGGTCAAAAGCGTCATTCATCAGCAGGGCCATTTCGTGGTCAGACTCAATACGAGCAGCCAGCTGACGATCGAACTCTTCATTCATGGCCAGCGCTTCGACGTGAAGGGAGTTCATGGCTTCTTCGGCCTTAATGCGTTCCTGCTCGGCTTCCCATTCGGTCAACGGCTTACGTGTCGCATCGCGCAGCTCGTCACATGCGTCAACGAACCGCTTAATTTCCGCCTCAGCAGGGCGCACAGCCTCTTTAAGGCGCTTCAGGTACTCGCGCCCCGGCTTCTCGATTGCCGTCTTGCTGCGTGATACCTGCGCCGCGAGAGAAGCGACACGGTCACGACCTTTCTTGGTGGTCAGGTCCGGAACCTCGTTCACGGCCTGGCGAATCTGCTCCAGGTAAGCGTCAAGACCGCCAGCCCGATACAGGGTCGGTGCCTGTTCTGGTTTTATTTCGATGACGGTTAAATCCATTGCTTCGCTCATCTGCAATCCCTCAGTTATTTACTAGGTCAGAGAAAGATGAGCGCCACATATGGCCGCCTCGAATTCCGAGATTCCGGGCAAGATCAGCCATTGCCAATAGCTTGCTTTCGCCAAAGCCCGCTGGGGATTCTTCAAGGTTCACAAAGTCAGGTCGATGCGCACACCACTGGTTGCCGTCAATTTCCAGATCTACGCCGATGACGCTTGCAAACATGTCAGCGTCTTCATCGTTGCAATTCCATTTTTCTGCTAGTTCAAAAATTCGTGATTCTCGAGCCCCAAGAGCCAGAGCTTCGACCAGCATTTCCCAGGCAAACTTGCGGCTGCGGACGTCTACAGGCCATGAGCAGACCGCAAGGTCTGAATCACGGATATCTACGATTGCGTCCGGGGATGGTTTGTAAATAAGATCTCCGTTTTGATGGAGGTAATACCAACCGTTAATGCTCATAATTCGCCCTCAAAAGGTTGTAAGAATCCCGGCACCGTAATGGCTGCCTGATAGCTCAGTTAAATTCGTGCGCTGATATGCGCGGTTAATGCGTCCCGGCTGGAACCAGGTTCGGCTCAATGCTGCGTGAAGCGTATGGCCGGCGGATGTGGCGAAGATTGCCCTGCGGCTCATGCCAGTAGCTGCCGTCGCGATAGTCAAAGCTGACCAGCCAGGCGGCGCCGGTGCGGCTATTGCGCATCATCACGGCGCGTCCGCTGTTAGGAATTGAGTTAGCCATTGAACACCCCCGTAACGTGCAGAATTTTGATAATCAACGCTGTCCAGATAACGCCGCAGATCAGCAGGCAGTAAATCAGTGAACGAATGCCTTGTTTGCTCATTTTCCACCCCAGCACGGATAGCTAACTGCGATAACAGCAACCAAAAACGGAACGACCTTTAACCAAAAATTACGCCATGCAGGCTTGTCTTCTTCGCGGATCATCTCTTCACCTTTGCCTTATCGCGGCTAACGGAGCGTTGTTACCTATTACCGGCGCCAACGTTGTTGTTTGGATGAGATGATAATGTACTAATGGTTCATCAATGTAAAGTACCAAAAGTACATTTTTGATTTAGCAATAGTTCATTTCAATGTAAGTCAATGAACTTAAAGTATATTTATTTTATGTTTTGTTTTTGGTAGGGGTTGTTTGGCTGTGGAGCTGGCTCTGGACGTGCTGATGCTGAGGGAAGAGTAGGGCAATAAAAAACCGGCGCGGTGGCCGGGTTATTTAATTAAATATTTAGAAAAAACAGCTAGTAACACGGTTATCACTATAGCTGTAATGATTTTCCATGTTTGAGCATTCAACTCCTTATGTAGCTCTGTTTTTACTGACTGAATATCTTCCTTGGAAGCTAGCTTGTCTTTGATGATTGCAACATCGGTTACAAGGGTTGCGACTTTGTTTTCAAGTTCTTTCACTCTCTGAAGCATATCGTCTCCTCCGCCCCCTCCATCATCATTATTATGTGGTTGAGGGATTCGTTCTTCATCTTCAGGCCTCAGCTTGTACATCCTTGCTGTCACTATTGATCCCTCAACGTTGTTTTAACGATTACTATAGAGCAAGTCTTTTCATCAACCAAATGCTGCCTGCTTTGTTCATCTATTTCAAATAACTCCAAAGTTATGTCATATGTACCTGGGGTTGTAGGCTTAACTCCTTTTAGATGCAACTGAGTTCCAACAAGGAGACTGTTCTCATCAGGTTTTGTGAACATAAAATTTTGCGAATGATTTTCGTCATTGTTTGCGTTCGAGTCTAAAACTGAATCACCGTTATGCTTAACGTCAAGGGTAGTTACATACTCTTTTGATGAATCTAGGAAAACAGCCATAGTTATATAAAAAGACAAGGGAGAATCAAAGCTACCTACTGTTATAAGTGGCGTTGGAGCCATATAGGCTGTTATGGCAAGCCCCGCCTGGACTAGCGTGGGATAGAGGATAAGAATTTTTTCTTCAATCATGAACTGCACTCCTTGCTGTATCAACCGTGTTTTCGGTAAGTCTGCGGCATGCTGCCGATCACCTTTCCGAACACCAATACCCGATTCATCTCGTCTTTCTCGATCGGGTCCCAGGCTGCATAGCTCTTGTTATCTGAGATAACCAGTAGCTTGTCCTTCATCTTCTGCAGGCGCTTGACGTGAGCAGTGTCGTCGTACAGGAAGGCGTATATCCCGTCGCCGTCGAAGCTCTTAACGCTGATGTCGACGAACAGCAGATCACCCGGCTCAATCGTGCCGGACATGCTGTCACCCCGGACATTGATGATCCGGATGTTCTCAGCCTTACGCCCATCGAACATGTGCCGGGCTTCCGCTGGCGCATACTCAACCGAGTGGAGGATCTCCACGAACTCCTGATTGATAACCCCAGGCCCAGCGCTAACCGTTATGTCCAACAGGTCAATACGAAAGACATCTTTCAGGATTGGGGTTGCCTCTGTATCGATTCCGTCCTCATCGACATCACCGAGCAGATACGATGCTGACGTACCAATGTGAGACGCCAGAGCTTTCAGCGTTCCGCGTCTTGGAATCGACTCCCCGTTAAACCATTTGCTTACGGCCTTAGGGGTCAACTTCATCCTCTTGGCGATCTCAGCCTGTCGACCATGTGGTATCAATCCAGCTTTATCGCAGGCCAGCGCTAGCCTCTGAGAGAATTCTTTTCGCGCTCTTTCTTCATGAACCATATGTTCAATCATAATATCACTTGCGTGAACTATCAGTTCCGACATAATATGTACTTACAGTTCATTATCGAGGGTTAAACATGGCACCGAATAGTCTTGGCGAAATCATCAAAAAGATTCGGGTTCCTGTCGTAGCTGAGGCCTGTGGTTGTTCGCCGCGCGCAATTTACAAATGGATTGCTAACGGAAGCCTTCCGAGGACGGATTACACCGAAGAAACCAACTACGCAGAAAAAATCGCTCTCGCTTCTGGCGGCCAGTTTACCGCTGCTCAGATCCGGGAAGTCAGCAAGCCTAAAGCCGCCTAACCAGCGGCCATTCCAAACAACACCAGAGGAAGTATCACAGATGGAGAATTCAACAGCACGAAACAAACACCAGGCCAGGAATATTGAGTCATGGCTGCATAACCAAATCGCAATGAAGGGGACGACCAATGTGGCCAATGCCATGGGTCTTACAAAGTCGAGCATCAGTAAATGGAAGGAAACCTGGATTCCGAAAATAGCAATGTTACTGGCGGTCTTGGAATGGGGAGTGGTCGATGACGACATGTCTCGACTGGCGAAAGAAGTGGCAAGCCTGCTTAGAAAAGAGATGGCCCCAAAGTGCTCGCAACACTTTGAGGCCTGATGCGAATTAACTGGATCAATTCACAGGAGTAATTATGGCAAATACTGCCAAAGTAATCAATTTCCCTGTGCCGGAAAAGGTACAGCAGGAGAGTCGCATGGCTGATCTGGACAATGGCTACCTGCGCCTTGCTAACCAGATTCAGGATGCCTTGTGTGTAGTGGAGCTTTCGGGGCGCGAATTCCGCGTGCTGAATGCAATTGTTCGCCTGACGTATGGCTGGTCGAAAAAAGAAGACCGGATCGCTAACAGCCTCATCGCTGACAAAACCAGACTGGCGGTTAAGCACGTTTCAGAAGCGGTTCTCAGCCTTGCTTATCGCAACATCATCAAGGTTCGCAGGATTGGGCAAACACGCTACATCGGGATCAACACCTGTCTGGATGCATGGGCTTATACCAAACCGAAATGCCCAAAATGCCCGGTGAGTTTTCCGGTCGCTGAAGTTGAAACGCAGGTAATCACCATCCCTGAAATTAGGGATAGCAGAATAACCGCGCCAACCATCCCTGAAAACAGGGATAACCATCCCCAAAAACAGGGAGAGGTATCCCCGGAAACAGGGAACACCAAAGACATTCTTTCAAAGACAAATATAAAAACAGATCTAACCCCTATAGTCCCCGCTGGGGACGAGTGTAAAAAACCGGCTGTCGAAGAGACTTTCCAGGAACAACCAAAGGTTGACCCTGTAAGACTGGTTTTCACTCACTGGCAGCAAGAACATGACCACCTGTCTGCAAAGCTGGATGACAAACGTCGTAAGCGCATCAAGGCCCGACTGGCTGAAGGCTTCACCGTAGACGAACTGTGCCGGGCCATAACTGGCGCAAAAGGCGATCCATGGCTCATGGGTAAGAATCCCTCCAGAAAGCGCTATGACGGCATTGAGACGCTTCTGCGTGACGCTGCTCAGGTCGAAAAGTTGCGCGACCTTTCTGGCGATGCCCATGCGATGGCGATCGCACAGGGCCAGTACTCAGCAACAACGGCTCGCAACCTTGAAACCCTCCAGCGCTGGGCTGGCGGCACTGATTCAGGAGAACTTTTCTGATGAACGATTCTGAAAAACCAAAGTTTGCCCAGTCCATGGCAGCGATCGGAGAGATTTACGGGAAGGACATTTCCGAAGTGATGGTCGGGATTTACTGGAATGCGCTGAAGCCGTACCCGGTCGAAGATGTGATGCGCTCCTTCCAGGGACACACTCGCGACACTGACAACGGCCAGTTCTTCCCTAAGCCGGCGGATCTCCTGCGCCACATCGAGGGCAATAAAGACGGCAAGGCGTTGATGGCCTGGTCAAAAGCCTACAAGGCAATTTGCAGTTACGGGCGCCGGAATAGCGTTGTATTTGACGACCCGATTATTCATGCGGTCATTGCCGATATGGGTGGGTGGATTGAATTTGCCGGTATGAGCGAAGAAGAACTGCCATTCCGTTCCCGCGAGTTCGAAAAGCGATATCGCTCTTACCTGATAACCGGCGTCAGCAAATGCGAAACGGTGATGATCGGCATGGATGATGCGCAAAACATGCGCGCAGGCTTCCAGGGCGAACCATTGCCATTCCTGATTGGTGAGAAGGACAAGGCCAAACTCATCCGCAACGGACAGGCACTTCTTGAGCACAGGTGGCAATGATGACAGGCAAAGACGCAATTCTGAACTACCTGAAAACGCATAAAACCTGCAGCTCTCCAGATGTCGCGGCAGCTTCCGGAATGACGCACACCTGCATCAACCAGGCTGCAAATATCCTGGCAAAGCAGGGTGTTCTGGTAGCTGAAGCTCGGGTGTGGCGGACGGTTTACTACCGTCTGGCCACTGAAGAAGAAATTTCAGGCAGAAAGAGCACGAACCAGATTTTCAACGAGTGCCGGCAAAGCCCGGCGATGAAGCGGGTACTGGCTGTTTACGGGAGGACATCAGCATGACTATCACATTACAGGCAGTAAACGAGCTCATCGCCTCCCTGGAGAGCGCAGGCGAGCCGTCGATCAGAGAGCAGAAGTTCCTGAAGCTGGCGAAAGAGTTTCGCATTTGCAGCGCTTCACTGGATGCCGCCATAAAAACCGGGAATGTGCTGGCAGACAAAAATTCTCAGCTGGCTGCGGAGAATGTGGCGCTGAAGCAGGCTGCGGAATTTGCTACCGCACCCGATATGTGGGTTGAGCAGGCCGACGGGATGCTGGATTACCGGTACCACGAATGGTACGTCGATGTGCTGAAAGCTGCGATGGAAACCCCCGCCACCGACGCCTACCTGGCCGGGATTAAGGCTGATGGGGTGGAGGAGTTTGCAGCGCATCTTCGCGCTAATTATAACGGGTTATCAGTTTGCAAAATTATTGCGCTCGGAGCCGATGATTTCGCCAAGCAGCTGCGCGAGGGGGCCGACAAATGAGCATTCGAGCTAAGTACGGATTCGGACCTGTGACTGTAGAGGTTAATTGGCTAGATAAGTGCCCTAATTGCAAAAACAGAACAGTTAGAGTCACCGGTTGGTCTACCACTCCAGAAGCTCTATGGGCTGGAGATAAAGCTGAGTGCTCAAAATGCGGCCATAAAGGCGAGATTGATGCCGATGGTGATAATGCCTGGGTGGAATGGGATAGCGTAAAGGAGTCCAGCCATGACTGATATCACCGAACTGGCGCAGAGCCTGAAAGCGGCAGCAGAGAAGGCAGGAATAGAGCAATGGGTTAACAATCGCGGAGAGGTAAACACAGCCGATTATGAGGTTGATGGTGGCATGTATATCGACCACATTTGCGACTGTGAAATCATCGGAACAGAAAGCCCGCGGGCAGATTTCATTTCCCTGGCTAACCCTGCCAACGTTATCGCGCTGGTAGAGGCGCTGGAGTATTACAAGTCACGTGAAGAGCGCGTGACAAGTCTGGTGCGCGACAACTCAAAAAGTTGGGATGAGCTGTATCGACAGGTTGAGGCCAAAGGAAAACGAAACGTTGAGCTGGTAGAGGCACTGGAATCAGAGAAACGTATTTGCGCAACGTGGAGAAAAACAGCTGAGGCTAACAGCGAAAAGCTGGAGAAGGCGCAGCAGAAAATGACTGAAAGCGAAAATCGCGTTCGCAAGCAGAATCGCCACATCTGTGAGCTGTTCGACGATAACACAGCACTGCGCCAGCGCATCGCCGGGCTGGAGGCCCGCACCGTGAAGCTGCCAGACTTACGGCAGATTGTATCTGGGGACAGATATGTCTGGTCTGATGGTGTTTATAACTACAGCCAGGACGTAAAGGTAGCGCTGGCCGCCGCTGGCATCAAGGTGGAGGCTGAGTGATGCGTAAATTCAAAGTGACCATTGAGACCGGACTTGTTGGCGGAAATTTCGAGGAAATATTCGAAGTTGAAGATGATGCAACCGATGAAGAGATTGCAGAAGAAGCTAAGGATATTTTCCTGAATCAATGCAATTACGGCTATAGCGAGATTACCGGGGAGACTGAGTAAATGAGCATAACCAGAGAGCGTTTGCTGGAAATCATCGTAACTGGGCCAGAAGCATCTGGCGCAGAGCAAAACGAGCTGGCCCGCATGGCGCTGGCCGCAATGGACAGCGAGCCGGTGGCGATAATTGACCAGGCTAACCTTGACTATCTCCGAAGTGGTGCTGATGCCGATGTGTGGCCTCCTGAGCGCGAAGAGATGGGAGATGTGCTTCTCTATCGCCACGCGCAGCCGGCGCCGGATTTAAACAGCGTCAGCATTAATGATAACCATCCCCTTCCTAATCCCCCGGCAGAGAATGGCATTCCAAAAACAGCCTACTGTGGTGAAGGACTTTGTCTATCAGAACCTATCACCCCGGATACCATAGAGGGCGTACTTCCATCTGAAATGATTGCGCGTGGAAATAAAATAGTTAACCCCAGGAGTGCCGGTTTGTACCTCAATGATATCCTTCATCCAGCGCCGGTAGTGCCGATGGAAAATCACATCGGAAGCAAAAACTCTCTTGACGCTATCGTTTCCTTCATCAAAAGCAAAAGCAACCCAACGGTGAAATGCTATGAAGAAGTATCTGGGCAGCTATTTAAGGATAACTGTCATGGCATTCACTCTCATGTCATCGAGTATATTTTGAAATTGGGTGAAGAATTAGAGGATTTGCGTGCAGAGCAAGCTGAAATGCAGCCAGCGCCGGTAGTGCCGGATGAAATGACTATCAGGGGCGCCTGCAAATTTGTCCAGGATATGCGGTTGTTTGATGATGTGTCCGTGATAGTAATGCGCACCTGGAACGCCTGCCGCGCCGCCATGCTCGCAGCCGCCCCGCAGTCACCCGGCGGTGACCATGCTACCGTGCCGGGTAAATGGATTCCGGTAAGCGAGCAGATGCCGGATGATGAGCAGGAGGTGCTCACCATAAACAGAATGGGGCATTGCTTTGTATCATTCTTCGATAAGCACTCAGGGCTGTTTTTCGACAGGCTTGATGCGCCAGCAGCATGCTGCATAGAGCACGTGCTGGTAACCCACTGGATGCCGCTGCCAGCCGCGCCGAAGGAGGTGAAGTGATGCGCACCATCGAAGAACTTGGCAAACGTGCAGCACTGTTAAAATGGAAGCGTCAGTTTGGCCCATTTGAGAAATGCCCGGTCTGCTACGGGCTTCTTTCTTCCTGCGAGCTGTGCCACGGTAGCGGCAAGGTGATTCAGGAGGATATCGACTCCTGGAATAACCCAATCACCAAGATGAGACGGGAGGCGAAAGGTGCCTAAATCCCCCGCAGAACACAAAGCCTCCAGTTGAAATCAAACCCCTCAGGAGAGGGGTTTATCGTATATGCTCATTTTGCTTTTATCCCCGGGAAGGGCGATAATTACCTGGTCAGCCTGAGCAACTGACGACTTACTTCCGGCGCCAAGTGGGGACACATGGCGCACAAAACCTTACAGCAATCCCTGTCACCGATGGCGAAAGCCACCGGCGATTTTCTGCATTCAGCGTTTGACCTCTCCGGAGGTGAAGCGTGAACATCCCTCAATGCGGCATCAAACTGCACAGCGGCAACTTCAGCGCTATAGGCAAGATTCTTCAGGAGCAGCTCTCTGACGGAAAATGCCTGCGCCTGCAGGTCAAAGAGTGGCGCGAAAAGCGCAGCCTGAGCCAGAACGCACTTAGTCACATGTGGTACGCGGAAATCAGCGAATACCTGATTAACTCCGGACGTACCGACGCAACTCCTGAGTGGGTTAAGCGCAACCTCAAAAAGACCTATCTCGGCTGTGAAGAGGTGACATACACCGACTTCATCACAGGTGAGAAAACCACAACGTGGGAACCCCGGCACACCTCCGATCTTGATACCGACGAAATGCACATCTTTCTGACCAAAGTAGAGGCCTGGTGCGCTCAGTTTGGTCTGGCTCTCACCATTCCTCATGGTTGCGAATATCAGCAACTGCAGCAAAAGCAGGAGGCCTGATGAGCAGCCTTCTCGCCAAAGTAATGGAGCGCGGCATCTTCCGCGTACCGGCGCGCCGCAAGCGCAAGGTTGAAGTTAAACCATCAGATATCCCCACCTTTCACTATACGGCTCACCTGGCGGATGTCCGCTGGCTGCGCCGCGCTGCCAGAAGGAAAATTGCATGAGCATTTATCAACGCATTAACGGCGCTGACTGGCGCAATATCTGGGTTGTTGGCGACCTGCACGGCTGCTACACCAACCTGATGAACCGGCTGGACGCTGTCGGGTTCGACCCAGCACAGGATCTGCTGGTTTCGGTTGGCGACCTCATCGACCGCGGCACCGAGAACGTAGAATGCCTCGACCTGATTAATCAGCCATGGTTCCGCGCGGTGCGCGGCAACCATGAGCAGATGATGCTCGACGGACTATCCTCCTCCGGGAACGTGAATCACTGGCTCGCTAACGGTGGCGGATGGTTCTTTAACCTTGACTACGACAAAGAGCGCCTGGCTATCGCGTTGGCCCATTTGGTCGCTGGTTTGCCACTCATCATCGAGGTAATGACCGAGGGTAAGAGGGTGGTGGTCTGCCATGCTGACTACCCTCATAACGAATATGCGTATGACAAGCCCGTCGATGCAGAACAGGTGATCTGGAATCGTGAGAGAGTGAGCGCGGCTCAGGATGGGATTGTGAATGAAATATCCGGTGCAGACCTGTTTATTTTTGGGCACACCCCGGCACATCAGCCAATCCAGTACGCCAATCAGATGTATATCGATACCGGGGCTGTATTCTGCGGCCGCCTGACCTTTGTGCAGATCCAGGGTGGTGATCATGCTTAAACGTGCTCAGCGCCGTTGCAAAATCTGCAGGGCCAAATTCACCCCAGCATTCGAAAACCATCGTTGGTGCTGCCCTGAGCATGGCGCTGCATTTGCCATGCAGGAACTGGAGAAGAAGCGCGAAAAGCAGGCCCAGGCGAAAGAGAAGAAAGAGCGCGCAGCCTGGCGCAAGCGCAAAGCCGCGGTGAAACCTCTCCGGCACTGGGAAGACATGACCCAGCGCGTCGTTAACGACTATATCCGCGAGCGTGACCACGATCTGCCGTGCATCAGCTGCGGCACGTTCGACACGGTTCAATGGGAAGCTGGCCACTACCGATCCCGCGGTAAAGCATCGCACCTGCGCTACAACGAGGACAACATTCACAAGCAGTGTCATCACTGCAACGTGCAAATGTCAGGTAACCAGCAGCAGTACCGCATTGCTCTGGTAGATAAAATCGGCGCTGAGCGCGTCGAGACCCTCGAAAACAACAATACCCCTCACCGATACACCATCGAAGAACTGGAAGGCATCAGGCGCCATTACAGCGCGCTACGCCGTGCGCTCATAAAACAACGGGAGGCTGCATGAACCATCTAGCCATAGAGCGCATCCGCTACCGCTGGCAAAAGCTTCGCCTCTGCCGGCACCGCGGCACCGTACTGGTTGACTACAAGATATTACGCAATTTCGTCCGTATCTATAAGCGCCTGGGAGAAGCAGCATGAAACTGGAATTAACCAACGAACAGCACCAGTGGATAGATCAGTGGCTCCAGCTTTGGGGCGCGTGGTGCCAGACAGGGAAGATAGACAAGGCGATGATAAATATGATTGCCAAGTTTATGGCCACGGTTGAACCGCAAGCACCATCAAGGCCTGTATGCAGCGATGATGATGGGTTGCTGATTGATGCCGTAATCCGACATTACCTGAAAAACGTAGATGAGAACGCATGGAAGGTAATTTTTGCCTATTACGTCTGCAACTCAAGCGAGATAAGGATCGCCTCATGGCAGCATGCTGTGAGCAAACCTCGCCTGATGAAGACCCGCGCTGGAAACCAGTATAAGCACCCGAGCATTTCAACCATCCGCCGGGAAGTAAAGCAGGTTATCAACGCGGCGCTATTCTGCCTGTACCAGCCGCTGCAAAATGCGTTTAACGATCGCGAAAGCGTGAGGAAAATTGCAAAAAAGAGTCACAACGTTCTTGCATTTCAATGAACAAATGAGCAATATATTTAGTGTAGGTTGCCGTATTTGCGTTTGACCTATCAGAACACCGAGCCTCGCCATTGCGCGGGGCTTTTTGCTGGAACTAGTTCTGAACATGCAATAAAATCCAAGTTACCTCATGGTCGGTGGGTCAATTTGGATGAAAAAAATTATTGTAGGGATTATCGCAGTCGTTGTTGTTTTGTTTCTCTATGGCGTTTACACAGCTAAATCGCAATTGAGTAATGGCGTTTCTTTGTTTCAAGTGGCAGTGACATACCATTCAATGAATCCTGTTAGCCAATACGGCTATCAATGGGTGATGCGTAACGATTCTGGTATGCTTGGAGCGGTTCAAAAAATGAATGAATCATACGAAAAGTTGAAATCAGAATAACCATACTCAGGAACAATAAAGGTCACCATCTGGTGGCCTTTTTTATTTTCAGGGTCGCGGGAATCACCCTCGACGCTTTGTTGGTAAATCAGCCCGACGGCCCTGAACCTTTTACTGACTACAGATAGCACCCCGAACATTATCGGAGGTGAGAGATGCAACGTATGAACCCAACCGATGGTCACAATCTGCCTTACTGGTGGTCAGCCTTGCTTGGTATCTTTTCCGTCCTGAGTCTGCAGGATTATGTCTTCATCATTGGCGCCCTGATCTCTGCCTTCTTCACAATCAAGACGTATTACGCAAAGCGTAAAGAAGAGCGAGAGCGACTGGATGAAGAGAAAAAACGCACGCAGCTGTTGGCCAGTTATCTGGCTGATGTCTCCGCAAAGCCTGGAGGTGACCGTCCGGCTTCAGCCGAAGTGGTAACCGAGGCTTTGAAGCGGATCGCAAGTGATACACAGGGGTGAGCATGACGCCATCAATGAAGAAAAAACTGATTGGCGTGATCGCCGGCGGTGGTGGCGCCATAGCCATTGCCTCTGCGCTCATCACTGGCCCAACCGGGAACGATGGTCTTGAAGGTGTGCGATACAACCCCTATCAGGATGTGGTAGGCGTCTGGACTGTCTGCTATGGCCACACAGGCAAAGACATCATGCTCGGCAAGAAGTACACCGAGGCCGAATGCCGTGCCCTTCTCAGTAAAGACCTGAACGCCGTCGCTCGCCAGATTGACCCATACATCCAGAAGCCGATCCCAGAAACAATGCGCGGGGCTCTATACTCATTCGCGTATAACGTCGGCGCTGGGAACTTCCAGACCTCCACTCTGCTGCGCAAAATTAACCAGGGCGACCAGAAAGGTGCATGTGACCAGTTGCGCCGCTGGACTTATGCCAAGGGCAAGCAGTGGAAAGGCCTGGTAACTCGCCGCGAGACTGAGCGCGAAGTTTGTTTGTGGGGGCAGAAATGAGCCGATTAGCCGCCATTATCTGCGCCGTAGTGATCTGCCTGGTTGTTTGCCTTGGGTGGCTGGCCAGTCACTACCACGACAACGCCACTGAGTTTAAAAAGCAGCGCGACGAGAAAGTGAAGGCGCTCGACCTGGCGAACGCCACCATCGCTGACATGCAGACCCGCCAGAGAGACGTCGCTGCACTGGATGCCAAATACACCGGAGAACTGGCAGATGCTAAAGCCACTATCGATCAGCTTGAGCGTGATGTTGCTTCTGGCAAGCGTCGGCTGCAGCTCAACGCAAAATGTCCCTCGAACGGAGCGACCGCAACCGGCGGCATGGGCGATGCTTCCGGCCCCCGACTTACTGACTCCGCTGAACGGGATTATTTCACCCTCAGAGAGCGAATCAACACCATCACCGGGCAAGTGAGCTACCTGAAGGACTACATCCGCACGCAGTGCCTGAAATGATATGGGGTAGTACAATGGAAAAGAAAAATACTTATGAGCTGATTGGGAAAAGTGCAGAAGAAATTTTTGAGATATTTAATGGGTACAATTTTGTCGACGGTCATGGACATCGACTGGAAACGTGCCAGGAATTCATAGATTTGGTAGGCATGGCTATTGGCGTTCAGTCCTCTCCGCATAAAACTGAGAGCAATGTCATAAATCATAACGTCCAGGGCCCTCTTTTTTTCTAGGGTTTCTTGTTGGCTTTTCATGGTTGGCTTAGGATTGTTTTGCACAGCAACCATGGAGAAGCGTCATGATAAAGTTTGAAAATAAAACGTTTGCCAATGAAACTATTTTTATTGATGCAAAAGAGTTTATCGGATGTACGTTCACCGAATGTCAGATAGTTTTTTATGGGTTTCGAATGCCAATTGTGCAGGGGTGTTTTTTTGACCGGTGTGACTGGAGGCTGACCGGTGCGGCGCAAGAGACTTTGATTTTCCTGAAGCAAATGAACTTTGGAGAAGGTGATAACAACCCCGTCAAAAAATTTCTTGATGATATTTTTGAGGTTAAAAAAATTCATTAATCATCGTCTTTGGGCATTGCATCAACCCCGCCTATGCGGGGTTTTTTATTGGCATTACAGAGCCACTTCAAGAGGTGGCTCGATAATGTCACAACGAGGTGAGTGATATGTGCACTACTGGAATCCTAATGGCGGAAATTACGCTTCGCCCATACATGAAGCCGCTGCTCATCCTTCCAGTGCTTTTGCGCTGGGGCTGGCTCACTAACAAGTGTATCCGGATTGGCCCTGTAATTGGCAAGCAGGCGTAATTATAAAGTTCTGCAAATGGTGCGCTAAAAGCACCATTGACAGAGTTTTATAAAAGTTTTCTGATGCCACGGTGTCGAAATTACCGAGCAAGTATGTTTGGTGCCTAGAGGATTGTTCTGCATGACTGAAAATGACAATCGCAGACCATACCCTCCCGTCAACTTTACTGGCGAAAACTGGCTGCCGTATACCCGGCTTATCCCTGCTTCCGAAATCGGCGAATGGGTAAATCAGAACATCCTCTCTGAAGACGGCCGAATCCATAACTCTGACCATGCACACTTGCTCGATGCTGATGTCGCGTTCATGTGGGCCTCTGGCTCATTCGCCAAAAGCGGCCGCATTGTGCTTGGTCAGTGTGAACAGGTAATGATGCGCGCCGGTGGCTGGCAGAAATCCCGCATGGAGCAGCAGATGCATGAATGGTTCGGTCGCATACCGAAGTTCATCATCACCCTGGCTGCTGACTACTGCGAGCAATGTAACGATCTGGAGTTCTGCGCACTGGTGGAGCATGAATTATTTCACATAGCTCAAAAGGTGGATGAATACGGGGCGCCAAAATTTACCAAAGAAGGTTTACCGGTGCTAACCCTCCGGGACCATGACGTAAATGAATTTATCGGAGTGGTTGAACGGTACGGTGCAGGTGCACCTGACAGCAATATCAACAAAATGATAAAAGCCGCTCAGGCGGGGCCGACCGTCAGCGCCGTTAATATCGCTCGCTCCTGTGGTACCTGCTTGCTGAGGATTGCATGAAAGAAGAATGGAAAGTTATAGAAGGCTACGAAAACTACGCCGTTAGTAACCTTGGCCGAATTAAAAGGCTGACCTCCAACAATAATGCTGTCGCTGGGAAGGTGCTTCAAGCGTTTATTGCTACCACGGGTTACCCGATGATTAACCTTATTGGTAATAACGGTCGGAAGATGCTCTCAGTTCATCGTCTGGTTGCAAAGGCTTTCATCCCAAAAGTGCCCGGGTGCGAAGAGGTTAATCACATAGACTCTTGCAGGTCGAACAATGTCGCTGAAAACCTTGAGTGGGTAACGGCCAGCGGGAACAGGCTGCATGCATATCGACATGGCAGCCTGACTGCCAAGGGAGCCAAGAACGGGTATTCAAAGCTTACTGAAGTCGCCGTTATTGAAATTCGGCGGCATCCATCTCTAACCAGAGATATGCAGGAAAAGCTTTCAGCTAAATTCGGTGTTTCTATGGCGACCATCCGTGATGTGGCTGCGAGGAGAACGTGGACGCATATTTGATGTTGCCAGAGCATGCGGGACGTGCATGCTGAAACTGGCTTAATTACTGGACTGTACTGGACGGATGGTGAAACATGGCTGCACTAAAACCAGAAGTGAAAGCCGCCATCGTTCAAATGCTTGCGTGCTATGACACGCCTTCGCAGGTGGTCGAGGCTGTCCAGAAAGATTTCGGTATCACCATCACCAGGCAGCAGGTTGAAACTCACGACCCGACAAAGGTTAGCGGGAAGACTCTCGCCAAAAAATGGGTCGACCTTTTCAACCGCACCCGCGACCGCTTCCTCAACGAAATCTCCGACATCCCGATCGCCAACAAAGCCTATCGTCTCCGTGCGCTTGACCGGATGATGACCAAGGCCGAGAGCATGCGAAACATGGCGTTGGCTGCCTCGCTGATGGAGCAGGCAGCCAAAGAGTGCGGGGATGCATACACGAATAAGCATAAGGTTGAACACTCAGGCGCCCTTGCCGTGAGCTCAGTTGCATCTGTCATGGACGAGATAGGAGATGAAGACCTGTAAGGAGTGACTGTGTTAACTGAAAAGCAGAAAGCGCTCCTGAAGAACAGGTTCTGGCGTCTCAATCACCTGTACAAAATCAAAGATAAAAACGGTAAGTGCGTAACGTTCAAGATGACTCCTGAGCAGTTGGAGTATTTCGACGGGATGCACGACCGCAACGTGATACTCAAGGCACGTCAACTAGGGTTCACCACCGAGGTGTGCATCATCCAGCTTGACCTGGCGATCTTCCACAAAAAAGAATGCGCACTGATCGCTCACTCACTTCCGGATGCAGAAAGGCTATTCCGAAACAAAACGCAGTTTGCCTACCAGCGGATGCCCGACGATATCAAGCTGGCCAACCCTCTCGTTAAAGAGACGACCAGCGAGTACGTCTTCGCGAAAGGCGGTAGCGTAACGGTATCGACATCCTTCCGAGGCGGCACGCTCTATAGCCTGCACGTTTCCGAGTTTGGGAAGATATGCGCAAAGTGGCCAGAGAAGGCTAAGGAGATTGTTACCGGTGCTTTTGAGGCTGTGCCACTTGGTGGCGTAATCACCCTTGAAAGCACGGCTGAGGGGCGGGCGGGGTATTTTTATGACTACTGCTCCGAGGCTGAGAAGGCCATGCTTCAGGGCAAGGAACTATCCAACCTCGACTGGAAGTTTTTCTTCTTCTCCTGGTGGAAGAATCCGCAGTACGCAATTGACCCGGTAGAACCGCTCCCGGCACGCCTGCTTGAGTACTTCGCTGAGATGGAGGCGAAACACGGCATAGTCGTTAACGAACGGCAGAAGGCGTGGTATTACGCCAAAGAAAAGACGCTCGGCGACGACATGAAGCGCGAATACCCGACCATTCCGGCAGAGGCGTTCCAGCAGTCGGTCGAGGGCGCGTACTACGCCAAACAATTCCGCTGGCTCTACACCAACAAGCGGATCGGACAAATCCCGGATAACTCACATCTACCGGTTCACACATTCTGGGATATTGGTGTGGGCGACTCCACGGCTATCTGGTTCGTTCGCGAGGTCGGCGAAGAGTTCCACGTCATCGACTACTACGAAAACTCTGGCGAGGGGCTTCGGCACTACATGAAGGTGCTGAAAGACCGCGGCTATGAGTACGGTGAGCACTGGGGTCCGCACGACATCGAAAACCGCGAGTTTGCTGCTGATGCGAAGTCACGCAAAGAGTTAGCGCGCGAAGGTTACGAGATTGACGGTCAGATGTATTCGATGAACTTCCGCGTTGTGCCGAAAGCGGGGATCGACACCGGCATTGAGTCGGTGCGTGAAATTCTCAAGTCCTGCGTTTTCGATGAGGAGAAGTGCGCTGTTGGCATCTCCCACCTCGAAGGTTACCGCAAGGAGTGGGACGACAAGCGCGGCTGCTGGAAAGACAAACCCCTTCACGACTTCACATCGCACGGCGCCGACAGCTTTCGTTACTTTGCCGTGGCGAAGAACAACCGCAAGCAGGTCGGCACAGTATTCTTCTAAGGAGCATCGCCAGTGAGCGAACAAGATAACGGCCTTCAACTGGCTGTGAACAATCTCGCCACTGAAATGCGGCGAGCGAATTACCTTAACGCCATCGGTATCGGCGGTGGCAACACCAAGCGCCCGACGCTCTATCAGGAGTTTGGCTACCCGCGAACCATTACCTTCCATGACTTTTACAACATGTACCGGCGCAACGCCGCAGGCTTCGCTGTTGTGCATCGCCTTCTTGATGGATGCTGGCAGGACTATCCGGTCATCGTTGACGGTGATGAGTCCCAGGAGGCGAAGAAAACCAACCCGTGGGAAAAGAAAGTCACCAGGTTCATGAAGAAATGGTGGCCGAAGGTGAAGGATGCCGATCGCCGCAATATGGTGGGGCGTTACTCCGCACTGCTGCTGCAGGTGAAAGATAACAAGCCATGGAGCGATCCAGTAGATACCAGGCTGGTGAAATCCCTGGGCGAGTCAGCGCTGGTAAAACTTATCCCGGTATGGGAGCCGCAACTGACAGTTGCCGAATGGGATAACGATCGCCAGTCCGAGACGTTCGGCCAGCCGAAGATGTTCAACTTCAACGAGCAGCCGGTTGGAGACGAGGCTTTCGTCGGACCGATGCGCGGTGAGCCTGTGCATCCCAGCAGGGTGATCCTGTTCTGCGAAGGTTCAGAGGATGACAACGTCCTGTCGGGCATCCCGCTTCTTGAGGCCGGATACAACAAAGGGCTCGACCTTGAGAAGATTTCCGGCGGTGGCGCTGAGGGCTTCCTGAAAAATGCCAGCAGGCAGATCGCTGTCGAGTTCAGCAAAGAAACCGACATGGCCACACTGTCCGATCTGGCGAAGAAGGCTGGTTATGCTGACCTCGGCGAAGCTATGGGCGACAAGGTCAATAAGCTGAACCGTGGCACCGATGCGGCGGCGGTCATGCAGGCCGGGCAGATGCATGTTCTGAGCGTTACGCCAGGCGACCCGGGGCCGACGTGGGAGGTCACCGCGAACGAACTGGCGGCATCAGTGCAAATCCCTTTCACCATCCTGTTTGGACAGCAGACCGGGCGCCTGGCGAGCGATGAGGATAAAACAGACTGGGCCATTCGCCGCAATACCCGCCGCAACGGCTTCCTGACTGACAGAATCACAGCCTTGCTGGAGCGCTTCTGGACCCTGGGCATTATAGACCCGCCGACAAATGGAGAGGTCACCATTTCATGGACTGACCTGCTTGCACCTGGCGAGAAAGAGAAAATCGAGAACGCTTCGAAACTGGCTGATATCGTCCAGAAAACGTCGGGCTTCTATGGTGGCGAACCGCCATTCACCGCCAACGAACTTCGCGAGATTGTCGGCCTCGACCCTCTGCCTGAGCCAAAGCAACCACCTAACCCGAATGACAAGGTGACAACTGATGATCCACTGGCCGATGACACCGGAGCAGACGGCAAAGGTGGGGCTGCCGATAGTTCCGCGCAGCAAGGTTGACCCGACGCGCTCGGCGAAGCAGGTTAGCGCAATGTTCCGGGATATCGAGGACCGGTATCTCGGCATCAAGCGCGCACTTAAAGCGTTGTTCGACCAGCGCCTGACCGGGAGAGAGCGAGAGGTTAACAGCCACAACTGGCACTTCCTGTGCCACGTTAACGGCGCCGATCCAACGCTCTACCAGGTCAACGCCGGCAAGTTTATCTACGACATGTCAGCGCAGGAGCTGGCCGACCTGCTCGAAGCGGTACAGGCTATTCTCGACGATTACCTGCTGGAAGGCGGCGAACAGAACCTGTGGGCGATGGATTACGTCGTCACTCAGGCGCAGCGCGGCACGCTGGAGGCTTTCAATAACCTCTCGCAGCAGTCTCAGGTCTACGCCAGCCAGACGACGTTACAGCAGCTTTTAAGCAGCCCTGGTCACCTTAATCAGGTGGCAGCCGCCAGACTGACAACGTTCAGTGACTGGAAGGTCATCAGCGACACCGCCCGCGGCAATCTGACCAACATCATCACCGATGCGGTAGCGCGTGGGGTGAATCCTCGCGAGACGGCCAGCGTCATCAGTAAGCGCCTCGACGTATCGATGTCGAAGGCTAAGACCATTGCTCAGACTGAGCAGGTCGGCGCGCTGCGGCAGGCGCAATGGAACGAAACGGACTGGGCGGCGGATCGGCTTGGGCTGAATACCGGCCTGCTGTGGCTGTCGGCGCTCAAACCGACGACGCGCAGCTGGCACGCCAGCCGTCACGGAAAGGTCTACACCACAGAAGAGGTTCGGGACTTCTACGCCGAGAACGGCAACCGGTACAACTGCTATTGCAGCCAAATTCCGGTGCTGCTCAACGACGATGGCAGTATATTTAACGAAGGGCTGGCGGAACGGCTGGCGAAAGAGCGATCTTTATGGCAAAAATAACCCTTGCCAAATTTTTTTGGGGGGGCTTTTAAGCCCACGGGAATATGAAAATGCCACTAAATGATCTTGATAACTGTATTTTTTGGTCTTGCTATAGTAGGTCTTGGGCTGCTAGCCACGGTGAAGTGACTGAGATTCACACGTTACTCGAAATAAAGCAGATGGCAGAGGCGATAGGAAAGAGGGATTTTAGTGAAGAGGAAATTATCAAATCACTATCAACCCCTAGGGTTAGCCCCTTAAAAGGCCCACTTTTCCACCTTGAATTCACTTCTGATGGTGCTCTCATCGGAGCAAGACTGAATCAGCAAGCACTATCTAGCCCCGAGGAATGGGGGTTAAGATAAATTCATCAAATAGGTCGCTACGGCGGCCTTTTTTATTGCCTGAAATCCACCAATGAGGACCCAGCATGAAACGCAACCGCGTTAACGTGCTGACCGTCGTCAACTCCGCTTCAAACATCACCACTGAAACCATCGACGGCAAGCCACATATCGTGGTTCGCGGCATCACGCCTGTCGTGGACGATATCGTGATGAACCGGAAGTTGTACCCGGCAGCAGAAATCGAAAAGGCCTACAACACACTCGAGCGTAACCCGATGCCGCTGGGCCACCCGAAGGTTGACGGCAAGCATGTGTCTGCTCGCGATGTTCGGGCGGTGAATGAATATCACGTAGGCGCATGGCTGCAGAACGTCAGCCACGAAGGTGGGAAGGTGACGGGTGATATGTACGTTAACCGCCAGTACGCCGAGTCAAGCGAGAAGGGCAAGCGCCTGATAAACCGCCTTGATGAGATGATCGCCGGTACCAACTCAGAACCCATCCATATCTCTACCGGACTCCTGTATTCCGGCATTGCCGCTAATGGCGAGTCAAAGGGCAAGAAGTACAACGAGATCGCCACTAACATGATGTTTGACCATGTGGCGGTGCTGCTCGATGAGCCTGGCGCCGGAACGCCTGAAGAAGGCGTTGGCATCTTCGTCAACTCAGAAGGTCATGAGCAGCAGATCGAAGTTGCTCGCCTTGCTGATGGTATCGACTGCACCCGCGAAGGCCTGCTCAACAAGACAAAATTCTTCTTCACCAACGCCTCCAATTTCTCTTTTGACGACATTTCACGCGCCATCAGCGACAAGCTGCGTGAGGGTGACACAGAAGATAAGTGGCTATGGCCGGAAACGGTATGGCCAGACAGCTTCATCTACCGCGATGACACCAGATACCTAAAGCAGAAGTACCTCATCGATGATGACGGCAAAGCCGTGTTCGTCGGCGAACCTGTAGAAGTCGTGCGCAAACCCATTGAGTACGAGATTAAAACCAACGGAGAGAACGGTCCGATGAAAGAACTGATTATCAATGCGCTGCAAGCCGCGGGTAAGCCGACTGAAGGCAAGTCCGATGCCGAACTGATGGACGCTTACAACCAGCTAGCGGCAGAGAAGGCGGCAGCCAAGAAAGATGGCGGCGACGAAATAGATCCCGCCACCGGCAAGCCTAAGAAAAAAGAGCAGGCCAACAACAGCGAAGAAGCGCCGGCATGGTTTAAGCCATTTGCTGATGATTTGGCAGCCGTTAAGTCAGGCCTTGCCGTGAACGCTGACAAAGAGAAAGGCGAAAAACGCGCTGCCGTAAAAGCGAAATTCGGGCTGGATGACCTGGCGGTGAATGCGCTTGACGGCGCCGCCCTTGATGGCCTGTTTGCTCAGTGCCAGACCTCTACCGGCCTGAATGGTGCATTCCGTCCGGTCAACAACAACGATTCTTTCAGCGAAATGCCGGAGTAAAAAATGGCTAAAGACGGGAAACACGTAATTCACGCGGGCGGAATTTTTCCAAACCCGCAACTTAATCGTGAAGGTTCTGCGGCTGCAGCGTTTCTGCCGGGTACCGTTATCTTTTTCAGTGCAGCCAAGCCTACACCGTCTGTTGATGGTGCTGAAGACGCGATTCTTTACGTTGCTAACTACGACTATTTGCGCTGCAAAACGGTTGACGATGCCTATGCGATCGGTGACTGGGTGGTAAACATCCAGCCAACGCCGGGCGTTTTCCTCAACGTTCGCGCTGCCGCTGGTACCTACACCAAGGGCCAGCCGGTTTCTGTGGCCAATGGCCAAATTAAAGCACTGGCAGAGGGTGAAACCATCTTTGCCTATGTCGAAGAAGACAAGTCCCTGACCGCCGCAGCAGGCGATCTGGTTCGCGTCGTGTTCAAGTAAGGAGAGGCTGAATGTTTGTATTTTCCACCCGACGTGCGACTGAGACGGGCAACCTCGAAGCGAACCAGGCGCAGTTCAATGAGCTGCAACTGGCTCGCAATATGAGTGCTCAGGCCGTTGCTGATTTCGTATCCCGCACCCGCTGGCGTGGTGATGCGGCAAACACTCCGGTGCTGGACGCGACGAACGCTGTCGACGATATCCGCCGCCTGTATCGAGCTTATGATCAGACTGTGCTGGCTGAATTCGAACCGACTACTGAATTTACTCTGCTTAACGACCTGATCCCGTTGTCCCGCTCTGTCCGTCTTGAAGAGTCCGTGTACGAGTATGCTCGCACCGGTGGCCGCGGCTGGGCGCATACCTCCATGTCCGGCCAGATTGGTGCGGCGCTTGATGCGCGCGCGTACACCTTCGACGGTACTATGGTTCCGATCCACGACTCTGGCTTCAAATTCCAGTGGCGTGACCCGATTTTCAACAAAGGCTCCGCTCTGGCTTCTCTGGCCGATGCTCAGCGCGGCTCTGTTGATGATGTTCGTCGTCAGTACGTTGATTACGTCTTCAACGGTTTCCGTGACTCTGCTGGCAACTATATCGCTTTTGATGGCAAGACCTGGAAGGGGGTGAAAGCCGATGAGCGGGTGCAGATTGTCGATCTCAGTGCTTCCGGCCTGAATATCGACTTCACCAGCTCAAGCGCAACGGCTGAGCAAATCCGCAATGCAGCCATTGCTCTGCGCGACGTGATGAAGCTGACCAACCTGCAGTATGCACAGCAGACCTGGTATGTTTCAGGCGAGATCACCTCAAATCTGGAACGATACTTCAGCGACAACTACCAGTCTGACACCATCCTGCAGGAGCTGCTGAAGCTCTCCGGCATCGCTGCCATCAAAGAAGATGCGCAACTGTCCGGCAACCAAATCCTGATTGTTCCGCTTACCGCCGGCGTTATCGCTCCGATTGTCGGCCAGGCGGTTGGCACCGTTGCTGACCCTCGTCAGTTCTATAACAGTGACTACGTCTGGCGCACCTGGGGTGCGATGGGCTTGATGGTTAAGACCGACATCAACAATCGCAAATCTGTTATTTACGCGCACAGCTAAGGGGTAACTATGGCACTGGTAAAAGTGGTTCGCGATAACCTGCTTTCCGGTGCCAATCTCCAGAAACTGGAGGTTGGCGCTCAGGTTTCGGTAAGCAGCGATGTCGCTAAGCGTTGGGTGGCCGCCGGTCTGGTTGAAATCATTAGTGATGACGACCAGGTGCTGGAAGTGGCTACACCTGGCAATGATGCTGCAGAGCAGGCAGAGCAGGCAGAGCAGGCAGAGCAGCAGGAAGAATCTGCCAGCAAATCGAAGAAGGCGAAATAACCATGGCTGTAGTGCAGATAACTGCCGAGCAGGTAAAGCAGCAGTTGTCTGCGCTCGGCTATACCGCAGTTCCCGACTTCATGATCGACGCCTATCTGTGCAAGCTGTCGAGCATCCAGGCATGCTTAGATGGCGCTGGGTATGACGAGTGCGACCAGATGCTAATTCAGGTTTATGCAGTCACTTTGATGGCGCTGACGGCTTATTCGCAACGGATTAAGTCGCAGGGTGCACCATCTGGAGCGTCACGCTCGTTTGACTATGGTGACAACGTTCTCAATATGCGTGACGCGCTGCTGGCATTGGATAAGTCCGGATGCACCTCGGAATTGCCGATCGACGTCGGTCAAAAGGTTGGCCTATTCCTCGTTGTCGGCGGCTGCTAATGGCGTGGGTTTCAGTTCAGCAACGGCTGCCGCGGACGTTTACCCTGGTGTGGGTGATCACCGATGCCGGCCAACAAACGACGGCGTACGTGAAAAGCGACGGTGAGTGGTTCATTAACTGCGACCGCATACGCGCCACAGGCGCCGCTGTGCTGCGATGGAGGGATGACTGATGTCGGCAACCGCGAATTGGTCATACACCGCGACGGCGACAATTTGGCGGCGCATACGCGATGCTGACGGTAGTGATACCGACGGCGGAGGTCAGCCGTACGGGTGGGAAGCGCCGATCGCTATCCTCTGCGACTACCAGGGTGGTCTCTCTGCAAAAATCGGTGACCTTGGCCGGGAGATCGTGGTTAAAAACACGATATGGACCGAGTACGCAACGGCGCGGGAGGGAGATTACATCCTGATTGGCGCGTCGACCGATGCAGCACCGCCGGATGAGGCCGACGAGATACGGCAGATCGTCCAGTTCGCAGATACGTTCGAGCGACTGGCGGACGATTTCGCACTGATTACGGGAGTCTGATTATGGGCGCTAAAGTTCGCGGTATCCGCCAGGCCAAGGCCAACCTCGATCGCATCATCAAAGACGTCCAGGGGCGTAAAGTCGTGCGAGCAATCCAGTCTGCGATGCTTATTGGCAGTGCGCAGGCTGAGCTTTACACCCCGATCGATACGTCGACGCTCATCAACAGCCAGTTCCGCGAAATCATGGCTACCGGCACCAGGGTAACCGGGCGCGTTGGTTACTCCGCCAACTATGCGGTGTATGTCCACGACCCGGCAGTGAAGCAGAACTTCCGGCGAGCAACGGCCCGTAAGGAGTTCTTAACGAAGGGCTTCGAGGATACCCGCAGCCAGATTGACGCGGTGGTGAAGAAGGAGCTTTCACTATGACCCCTCCGATGTATATGCGCCTCAAAGACCTGTTTGTGGATGAGGGGCTTGCCGCGGGGTTTAAGGTCCAGTGGCGGCAATGGCGCGATACCGGGAAAGACACGGACCAGTTCATCGTGTTCAGGCCTTCCGGCGGAACCGATATTACCTACGACCTCGGCGGAGACTGGTATGTGATGGTTGATGTGATCTCCTCGAAGGCCAATCCCGATGCTGCTGACGCCGCGGTAAACGCCATTGTTGAGTACATCAGCGCGCAATCCGGCGCCGATGATTGCGTTGGCGCGCTGCGGCTTGTCGGTAATGTCCCGGCTCCGATCCCCACCGAAGAGGGCCGATTAGTAACCCGGCTACTCGTCTCCTGCACATACGGCGAATAATCGTCAGAATCACCCATCAGGCTGCCATATGGCGGCCTTTTTTAATTGAGAGGCATACATGCAAGGCTGCGCTAATGACACCGGCAAGCTGATTGGTAAGGTGGCCGTGCTCCGCATGGCTTTTGGCTGTGCTGATACGGTTCCTGCGCTTTCCGAATGGAAGCGACTCGGCGCCATGACCACCAAGGGCTTCGACTACTCCATGAATACCGTCACCTCTGAGGCTGACGATACGAAAGGTATGGTTGAGAACCTGGTCAACAATATGGACGTCACCATCTCCGGAGAAGGAGAGTTCCGTAAAAAAGACAAGACGACTGAAGTTGGCGCTATTGCCATCTCGAAATATATTTTCGATGAGGTACAGGCTGGTCGTCAGCCGACAGTCTGGGTCCGCTTCGACTTCACTGGTGAAGACGCTGGCACTTATATCATGGGCTACTTTAACACCACCTCCTGGTCTGGTGATTTCGGCACCACGGATATTTCGACCTTCTCCGGGGAATGGAAAGTCTACGATGCCGATACTGTCGTCTTTGAAGTTGCCGGACCGGCGCTGGCGTTTACCACCAACCTGCCGACGACCAAGAGCGTGGCGGCCGGATCCGCTCTGACTATGTCTGTAGTGGTTGAGGGTGGTGCAGCGCCTTACACCTACGTCTGGAAGAAAGACGGCACGGTTGTCAGCGGGCAAACAACGGCGACCTTCAACAAGGCCAGCGCTGCTTCTGGTGATGCCGGTGTTTATACCTGTGAAGTCACCGACTCTTCCGCGACACCAGTCAAGATCACGTCTGCATCCTGCACGGTCACTATCAGTTAACCGCCAGGCCATTTCGTGAATAGTACAAAGGGCGTTCTGCGCCCTTGATACTGTTTATGGAGCGACTATGACCCCGATTAAAGAATTAGGCGAATGCGTTATCGGTACCGGTGACCGGGAATTCTTTTTCCGGCCATCGTTTCGCAACATGGCGCGAATCGGTGAGCCAGAGGAAATTGTCCAGGCGTTCTATGACCTGTGCAATGACGAGGCGACGCCATTCGCACAGCGCGCAGCTGAGGCCTATATCCGCGATGAGTACAGCCGTCTTCCTGATTGCGTCTTGCGGTTTATGCAAAGCGGTCTCCTGTCACGCAAAGCGATCATGGCCGCGCATACGGTACTGACAGCATGTTGTGACGATGATATCGGCGACCTGGTTGGCTGGATGAAGCCGGGGAAATCACGCAAGCGTGGCTTCGTCTGGCGCCCGGGCAGCATGCCGCCGAAAAGCATGGTCATCGTCGCGCAAAACCTGATGATGCACGGCATCATCGGCAAAGCGAAGGTGCGCAAGCTGCAGCGTTACGAAACGAACGAGACAACCGCAGAATTCCGCGCCGCCGACTACATCATGGCTGCGCGCAACCATTTCGGTATGAGTCGGGAAGAGGCCGAGAACCTCACAATGACCGAATTTGCATTGCTGCTTAACGCCAAATACCCAAATCAGAACGGCTTCACGCGCGAAGAGTACGACACGGTCATGGACGAAGACGATCGCCGCTGGCAGGCGATGATGGAGCAGGAGCATTCCAGGACAAACCCCACGAAGAATTAATCTCAGCACTAACCGAATATCAGCCTCGCATCCGCGGGGCTTTTTTTATCCGTTTGTTCGTGAGCGGCTAATGCCGACTCACTTCTGACGCGCCTCGCACGCGCATTTAACACAGAACCTTTCAGGATGACCCTTGAGGATGCCGGCTGGCTGTCGGTGCCCTTCTGTGGGCCGGTTTCCTGTGCGACAAGGTTCATCACTCAAAGGTAGACCGACATGAAATATCCAACAGTAATTAATGGGTTAGACTTCCGCGATCTGATTTTTGTGGCTGATAACGACCCGGTAACTGACTCGTTTATGGTGGCGAAGGCATTTGGAAAGTTGCCTAAAAACGTAATTCGCGACATTGAGCGAACTATCGAGGCCTGTCCACCGGAGTTTGATACAAAACTCAACTTTGAGCTTTGCTATAAAAACAATGAGTTGCAGAACGGAAAACCGCAGAAATTCTATCGACTCCGCAAAGATGGATTGATGCTTCTGGTTATGTCCTACACCAAAAAAGAGGCAATGCGTATCAAGATCGCCTACATCAACGCCTTCAACTGGATGTACGCGATGCTTCAGGTAGGGCGGCGCCAGTTTGAAGAAGAGCGTAACGCCGTCATGCTGGAGTTCCTGAAAGAGAAGGATGTTGCCAGTATGTCTGGTCGCCTGTTACGCCGGTGGGGGAAAGAGAAGAAGCCCCAGCTACTTTCACGCATTGAGCAACTGGACAAGCAAGGTCAGTTGGCATTGCCCGGCGTTCCTGGCGCGCTTACCGAAGCATGAAACCCACAAATTCGTGGTTTTTGGATAGCCCACTCAGGTGGGCTCAGTTGCAATTTGGATAGCCCACTCAGGTGGGCTCAGTTGCAATAAAGCAACATCGCGTTGATCCCCCACAACCTCGGTTGTATACTCGATTGCATCAGGTATTCATTTGTATCCCATTCAACTATCGGAGGAAGCATGAAAGCAACAGTACGCCGCTACTTACGCGCTGCCGGAAGCATTCTTGATATCGCTCCGTCAACCGATTACGTCAAAATCGCCAAAAGAGCCATTGGCACCGATCCATTGCGTAGTGATTTCAGACGCATTGGCGGAGATTTTGGACGCGCAATTACATTAGCAAATGCAGCAAAAGCCGAAGCCGCAAAGCAATAACAATGTTGTCGCAAAGGCCGGCAAGATAGAGAAGGAGCTGGAGGCAAATCCAGAAATCATCGACGTCTTGCTTGGTAGCGGGAAGTTTCAGGCTATGGTCAGGCATGAAACTCATTACTCCGGACCTCTTCCTCCCCCCGAAGTGATGCAGAGCTATGATGAGGTCCTACCCGGCGGCGCGGAACGGCTGTTTGCTATGGCTGAGAATGAGCAGAAATTCAGACATAGCACTCAGGATATGGCCATCAGGGGCACCATAAGTCGGGATAAAAGAGGTCAGTGGATGGGCTTTGCGATAACACTGGTGATACTTGGGATCGCCTCTGTTTTTGCTTATCGTGGTAATACCATCTTTGCTGGCACTTTAATTGGGCTTGATCTTATTGGGCTTGCAACAGTCTTTGTAATAGGCCGCCGAACTCCTCCGAGAAAAGAAGGTTAAGACCTAATGTTTTTCTACCCGCTTAACTGCGGGTTTTGTCGTATCGCTCTCCCTCTGCTACGATTGCCGCATCATTTACTGATGGGGATAGGGATATGCGAATTTTTATTGCACTTAGCCTTTTAATGGTCTCAGGCGCAGCCGTGGCTAGTGAAAAGTTAGTATGTGAGTATGCAGTGGGGGCGTTGTCTACACCGCCAAATCTGCTCAGTAAAGGTAATGCGAATGTGATATTCGATGGAAAATCCTTTACGGCATATAGGCTGGATGGTTCTTTTGTTGTAACCCCACCATTGACTGAAAAGAAGGATGGGATGATTTTTGTTGATGATAAAACAAAGGTCTTTGCTGCCAGTCTGGACAGATCTAACTTTGCAGTGTCTGACAGAATAAAAAAAACCACAGAGCAGTGGGCTAAATGTTCGGGCGGGAGTTCTTACAGCAATGAAAGAGATCAAATATCAGGCTCACCGGTAAGCACGTCTGAAATTGAAAAGATAAAAAGATTGCCCGGCATTGCTGAATTACATTGTTCTAACTTTATTGATAAAAGATACTCTCAATCCAAAAATATATTCTATAAAATAAAACCCAGTATATTCGCTAAAATGCCGTTAGTTTCTGGTGGGGATATTACCTGTGAGGTGTCAAGTAATATATGGAACTGGAATGAAACAAATGTAATGGCAGTAGAGCATGGTCTTATTGATCGCATACCTTATACATTATATCACTCAGACGGTTCAGGGAATATTGGCGTGGCAGATCAGGCGTGGTCGTTCGGGTGCGTAAAAGATTCAATGACGGATAAAAAACAATGCGAGATAACCAATGAAAGCATTAGGATAATTAAAAAGGCAAAAGGATACTCAGCTATTGTAGGTAATGAGCATTTCCCAGGGCGAAGTGCATATATAAGAGTTGGGCAAGGTAAGCCCATTGCCTCCGGCGATAATGGCTACTTTCCGAATGTCACAGGAATTGTCGGCAGCATCAATGGCGGTACAAAGTTGCTCACAAGGTATACCAAATGGCCTTATGATTATGTTGTTGATACTGAGGTTAATACAATTGGATTTGAGCAAGCAAATTTTCTTTTAGGTAAGACATTGTCAGTATACTAAGAGCTAATATGTAATTAACTTAGAACCTCGCTCCGGCGGGGTTTTTTTATTGTCCGGAGAAAGATATGGCAGAGAACGCTGGCGGCATTTATTACGACATTGAGATGGACATACAGGGCCTTCTTGTAGCCCAGCAGCGCGTTAACCAGCGTCTTGATCTGATGGAGCGCGGATTCGATGGTACAACACGAGCCGTGAATAACACTGAGCGTTCTATGTCTAGCCTGTCAGGCGTAGCCGTTGCTTTGGCCGCTGCTCTTTCTGTAAAGCAAGTTTCCGAATATGCAGATGCCTGGGCAACTGTAAATAACAAGCTGGCTAACTCACTGCGGCCTAACGAGCAACTTGCTGATGTAACAGAACGCGTATTCAACATTACACAGCAAACGAGAGGCAGTTTAGATGCCACAGCATCGTTGTATGCACGACTGGAAAGAGCGACAAGGCAGTACGGGACCAGCGCAGATGATCTGGCGAAGTTAACCACAATTATAAACCAAGGGTTCGTTGTATCAGGTGCCACGGCGCAAGAGGCCGAGAACGCGATTATTCAGTTGTCGCAGGGCCTTGCTTCTGGAGCTTTACGCGGCGAGGAATTCAACTCTGTAAACGAACAGGGAAACCGCCTGATTGTTGCTCTTGCTGACTCGATGGGCGTTAGCATCGGCGAAATGCGGAACATGGCTGCGCAGGGCAAGTTAACAACCGACGTGGTTGTTAATGGGCTTCTATCCCAAGGAGCAGTGATCGGAAAAGAGTTCGCCAATACAACGACGACGATCAGCCAGGCACTGCAGGTGGCTGGTAACAACGTAACTAAATTCTTTGGCGAAAACTCTACCGTTAAAACTGGTGCCGCTATTTTTAATGATGCAGTTGTGACTGCCAGTGAAAACATTGGCGTTCTGAGCGCTGCATTAACTGCTGCAGCAGCAATTATGGGAAGCCGGTATGTCGGCGCATTGACAATGTCTGCCGCCTCGCAGATTCAATCCGCCTTGGCTGCTCAACGTCAGGCGGCAGCTAACAACCAATCAGCCCAGTCTGCGTTAATCGCTGCTAACTCAGTTAAGAGAAAGGCCGTGGCTGACAAAGAGGCGGCATTATCTTCCCTGGCCTTAGCGCAGGCAGAATACAACGTAGCTAAGGGGAGCGCAGCTGAAATGCTGGCGCTGGATGCATTGGTTGCAGCCAAATCAAGAGCAAGCGCTGCGTCGTTATCTTTAGCGCAGGCAGAAACTGCACAAGCAACCGCATCTACACGCGCGGCTGCCGCTGCACGTGCTGCCTCAGTTGGTATTGGGCTTGCTCGCGGTGCGCTTTCTTTGATTGGCGGGCCCGGTGGCGCTGCCATGCTGGCAGCATCTGCTATTTTCTACTTCTGGCAGAAGGCACAACAAGCCAGAGAAGAAGCAATCCGCTTTGCTGACAGTCTGGATAAAGTTAATGCCTCAATGAAGGCAATGAATAATACCCAGCTAAGGGGTATAATTGCCGATGCCAATAAGTCTATTCAGGCGCAAGAGGAAGATGTAAGGGATCTTGAAGATAGCATTAAGAAACTTAAAAGTGAGATTGATGACTACACCGCAAGAGGGAAGCAATTCGGAACAACAATAGAGCAAGGCAACGGATTACTAAAAATCGCATCAGATAAAACTGATGAGCTGAATCAAAAATCGCGTGATCTGGCGAACGCGCAGGATAAGTTGGCAAGAACTCAGGATACCGCAGCGGAAGCTAACAGGACCCTAACAAACAACATGCTCACTTCAATGGGTGTGCATGATGGGCTGATCCAAAAGGGTTGGTCACTTGAGCAGGTGCAGAGCGCGGTTGCGAAGGCTTTCGGCAACACTGCTGATGAAATAAACCGAGCAAATCAGGCTGGACAAAACTTCAACCCCAAAGCGCTGCAGGTTTCTCCTCCTACCGCTGATGGCGACAAAGTAATTCTTAACCTCGAAGAGCAGAACGAGTTACTGAAAATTCAGGATGAACGCCAAAGAGCAGTGACAAAAGCCAGAATGCAGGCAGCGAAGGTCACTGATAACCCAAACCAGATATCAAGGGCTGGCGATCTGGCCGGAGAAAACTACGACCTTCAGAAAGCAGAAGAAGCCCGCCAGGAGGCTCAGAGAAAGGGAGAGCAGCAAGACAAGCGTTCAGCATCAGCCGCAGAATCAGTTTCCCAAAAACTTGAAAACCTGCGCCAGCAGTCTGAACTTGCAGCCAGTTCAACTCAAGAATTGAGCCGAGACAGCGCGATATTGCGTGCGCAGCAGTCACTCGGCAGCGCCGCAACTCAGGCGCAGATTCAGGAGGCTGGGCAATACGCAGCTAAAGCGTGGGATGCAGCCGCGGCAGCAAGAGGCGTAACCGAAGCGCTCAAAGCCATGCCTGAGCAGGCTGAGAATAAATCCTACGCTGAATCCATGCAGAACCTGAAAGCGGCGCTGAACGCCGGGAAGATTGATCTGCAGGAATACAACGCAGCCACTGAGCAGATGGAGCAGCAGCATCAGGCCAACCTTGCCAAAATACGCTCGCAGCAGGTGGTTAACCCCACCCAGCAGGCACTTGCAGAAGTTGACCCGGTGCAGCAATTGGCCAACCAGCACGCGCAGGAGCTGGCGCTGATTCAGCAGTTTGAGCAGCAGGGCGTTTTGGCCCATCAGAACGCGCTGGCCCTCAAAAACGCAGCCGACACGCAGTACGAGCAGCAGAGGACCGCAGCTCAATGGGAAATCCTCAGCCAGCAAAGCCTCGGCTATAACATGCTGACGAGTGCGGTGGATGCGTTTAGCGGGAATGCCTCCAATGCAATCACCGGCCTGCTAACCGGCACAATGTCAGCACAGGAGGCAATGAAGTCTCTTGGGAATACCATCCTGAACAGCGTGATCAACAGCATTGTTCAGGTTGGCGTGGAGATGCTGAAAAACTTTATCATCGGGCAGACAATCGGGGCGGCATCAACTGCTAACGGATTGCTACAGGCATCCCTGTTAACCAACGCATGGACACCGGCAGCCTATGCCGCCTCCGTGGCTACAGGTGGCGCAGCCGCAAAAGTAGGGGCCGTGGCCTATGGTTCTGGGCTGGCAACATCAATGGCTCTAAGCACTGTATCTGGTGCTCGCTACAATGGCGGCCCGGTATCAGCCGGCGGCCTGTATCAGGTCGGCGAAAAAGGTAAACCAGAGATTTACCAAGCCAGCACCGGAAAGCAGTACATGATCCCCGGCGATAACGGGAAGGTCATCAGCAATAAGGATATGAATGGCGGCCAGGTCCAGGTAAACATCCAGTTTTATGACCAGACCAGTGGCGGACAGCATTCATTCCAGGCGCAGGCCAGCCAGGAAGGTGGTGTTGTGACAGTGGAAGCTTTTCTTACCGATGTTGATCGCAATGGGCCAATGTCCTCAGCAATTCAGAGCGCTTTTGGTCTCGGAAGAAAAGCGCAAGGTGCTTACTAAACCAAACCCGCTTCGGCGGGTTTTTTAATGGGTGAACATAATGAAAGTAGCAATCGAAGTTAATGGCGAGGTTATCTGGTACCGCGACAGCGATAAACAGGAGGGGGTGGCGTCGTTGGGCTACTTGAAGGACGGCACACAGCAGAAAATCATTGCCGCCCTTGAGGAGGCTTTATTCCAGGCGAAAGGGCAGATGCTATTGCCTGATTACGTTGATTGAATATCTGTATGTAGCGCGATGCCCGGCAGGGAGAGCCAGAACGACATTCCAGTTACCGGAGTGCGGCACTGCAATGTTGGCGGGAAACTGCTTATAGAATCCGCCATAGACTTTGCAGCTTTCACCTCTCTTGTATCGGTTATAAGCAGCGTCATCCATAACAAGGACGTTGATTTGGTGGGAGCACTGAACGGAAACGATTGATCCGCCCTCCATGTAATCCCTGCTGTGCGTGTAAGACATATGACCTCTCTTGCTGTGTGTGAAAAATACACAGTATCAGCGAGATATATTTAGTAACATCCTGATAAAAGATCAGTGCCGCAGCCGCGGCATTTTTTATGCCCGGAGGAAACGTGGCAACAGTTCAATACCCTCCGTTCCTGCCGCTTCCCCAGCGCGCCGATCAGAACATGACGCAGGATACAGCCTGGCAGACGACGCAGACGGCAGTCGGTCCCTTGATAATCACGCCGATCACTACGGACCTTAAAGCGACATGGACGCTGCAGTGGATATTCACGCTTGCCCAGGCCGAGCGCTTTAAGTCGTGGCTTCGCTCGCCGACATACTGCGACCGCGGGCGTAACTGGTTTCAGATGCCGATCGACCTGGGTGATACGCAGGGCGTGCAGCAGCAGACGCTGCATTTCGTCGACATGCCGGTGCAGACCAGCAAGAACGGCAACATTGTCACCTGGACCGCAACGGTCATCAGCAACGGTATCGAGGACATTACCGAGGACTACGACGACTGGATTGTTGAGGCCCAGCCTGGCTATGGATACTGGCTGGATTACCTGATCACCGAAGTGATGCCGAGGGCCGACTGATGCCGACATTGAGAGAGTGGAAGGAGCGGCGGCCGGCAAGCGACATCAAACAGACGGTGGAGTTTTATCACCCTGCGTTTGGTTATTACCGGGTGGTCAATAACCTGTTTCGCCCGGCGACGTTTGGCGGCAACTCATTCGAGCCTGCGCGGTTCAGCGTAACAGAACCGGCGCAGGACGGAACGGCAGTGATATCCATGACGATTACCTTTGTCGCTGCGACGGAGCATGTCCGGCAGACACTGAAAAGCTGGCGCGGGGCGGCGCGTATGACGCCGATTAAGTGCCTGTATCAGCAGTGGAACGCGATCGGCGATGCATCATCCCTGAAAGACTGGACGCTGTATGTGAGTGACATCTCTGCTGACGCAAACAATGTGACGGTTGACGCCGGGTTCACCAACCCTTTGACGCTCGCCAACCCGATTATTTACACAACAGAACTTTATCCCGGACTGAAAACTTCATGACGCAAGACGAATTTATCCGGCTTGTTACCGGCAAGCCGTGGGCTAACCGCTCCTGCAGTTTTGGCTCGATGGATTGTTGGGCGCTGGTTGTTCTGTATTACCGGCATGTGCTGGGAATTGAGTTGCACCATATTCCAGCGTATGAAGCCGGGGCTGACTTCATTACTTGCCATGAGCAGGAGGTGGAGCATTGGAGAACGATACCAGCAGCGGTGTCGGGTTGCATTGCGGTTTTCTATCGTGGTGAAGTCCCGGCGCATATTGGCGTAATGACAAGCCCCGTTAAGTGCCTGCATTCCCGTGGGGAGTTTGGTTTCGTGCGCAGCGACAACCCGCTGGCGCTTCTTAAAGTATACAGCCGCGTGGAGTATATGGTGCATGGTTCGATATGAATTACAACGCCTTCCTGGCGCGCCAAAGCAGCGTGGAGTTGCGGAGGAAGGAACGCCGCTAGCTGAGTTACTTGATTCTCTGAATTTGCACAATGATGTGGTAGTTAAGCTTAACGGCAGAGAACTTGATGACGACTTCGAGATAACTTATCCGCTGTGCAGAAATGATGTAGTCCTTATATTCGACCAGCCAGAGGGTGGGGTAGGGAAACTGATCAACACCATATTACGACCGGTCACAAAAATTCTCTCTGGCGCAATGAAATTGCTCGGTCTTGCACCAAAATCCGGAGGCGTTTCTGTTGCAACTGGAGAGTCGCCCAACAATGATGTCACCCAGCAGACCAACCGGGCCCGTCTATATAAAGGGAGGCCGAATATTTATGGTCAAGTACGAGCCTATCCAGACCTCATACAGGAATCGATGTTTGAATACATCAGTAATAATAAAATGGTTACAGAGTGGATGGAGATAGGCTATGGACACTACAATATTTCATCAGTACGTTATTCCGAATCTTCTCTGGTAGCTATGGCCGGCGCCAGCTATGAAGTTTATCATCCAGGCACGGTAATCCCAGAGATTATTCAGGGATATGCCTTTGACGATGTTGATGGGCAGGAGCTTCCTGGCACCAACGAGCAGACATCAAATATCGTTAATCAAGCCACGACGAATAATTTGCTGGCTGGTAGTTTCGCTGGAGGCCAGTTTTATGCAAAAATTGAAAAACAAAATGAGTTTGATGTTTTCTATGACTCTCCAAAACCATTTTCGGTCACTATCACTGTAAATGTGTCATATAATACAGCCAGTGGTCTGGTAACAAAAAACATCAATGTATCTGCTAGTTTGTTTAACTCTGCGCTATCAGATGACGGGACACTTATCGATCCGCAACAATTCTATGAGTTTTGGTTTAACTATTTGTCTGGTCCAGACTTTGAGGGATTGCCAGCAGACGCCACGGTAAACAGCACTCTTTTCACGCTAACTCAGTATTCGACTATTGCGGTTGGGCCATTTTTTGCGGCGCTCCCTGGTGATCAGCTTTGGGTGCACCTCTACGCGAATGAAGCTGGCGGATATGACGGGCCTGCCCGTATCACATGGTGGCAGGTCGACACCGATAACAACCAGATACCCGGTACCGAAGAGAGCATTGATGTAAACGTGCACAACGATGGAGGCAATCAGGATTACATTTACCGGACATACAAAATAACACCTGTGGCGGGTTTTGGACGTTATGCCTTTAGAGCTGAGCGAACCAATAACTCGGCCAGCAACTCAGTACTGTATTTGTCCGGCGCGCATGCTGTAACCATCCGTAAAAACGTAGTATATACCGATGACACAATTGTCAGGGTCACTGTCAGACAGACGGAAACACAGACTGTAGCGTCAGATCGTAAATATAACTGTCTGGTGCAGAGGAAGGTCATATCATGGACGTCAAGCGGCATTGACTTTGCATTGCGGCCCAGCAGGTCATTTGCTGACGCCGTACTACATGAGTGGGTGATCATTGGCAAACAGGATCCATCCAGGCTTGATTTACCTTCGCTTTACGCCATTAAAGACTCGCTGCCAGATGCTCAGCTTGGTTATTTTGACTGGACATTTTCCGATGAAAATCAGCCGCTAGGTGAGCGAATACAGACTATCTGTAACGTAGCTCGCGTTAGTTTTAACTGGATCGGTGATGTTCTTACATTCTGGCGTGATGAAAGGGTTTCTAACCCAGATGCGGTTTTCGCCCGTTCGAATATGTTCTGGGAAGATTACAAGTTGTCATGGAAAATGTCTTTACCTGGTGGGTATGACGGCGTGACGCTCGACTACGTCGACCCTTCAACTAACAAAAAGACCTACATATACCTAAGCGTGGGCACCTCCGGAATAAGTGAAGTTTCCGGCGCTACTGTTAACGCGATGCAGATCAGCCTGGACGGCTGCCGGAACGCCACTCAGGCAACCGACCGGGCCTGGCTTGAGGCGAGGAAAATCCTTTACTCACGCCTGACCATGACGGTGAAAGTGCTGGAGTCTACGCAGGTGGTGCGCGGTACGGTGGTTCAGTGTCCGGACATGTACGACAACGCGCAGCAGACCGGATACATCACCGGGCGATCCGGTGACGTCTTTTCGACCTCGGAGCGTATCGACTTCTCACTCGGCGATATGTGGGTGGTGATGACCGACAGCCTCGGCAATTACCGCGGGCGCTGGCGGGCCTATCCGGTAAGCGGCAAGCCCAAAGCATTTCAGGCTGCGGCCGATACTTTCGATCTGAACATTTATGACCGCAAAAATGTGCAAAACCCCAGCCGTTATTTCATTGCCACCGACTCGGAACTGAACTCCACAATCTGGCGCGTCGATAGCGCTAAACCCAACGGTGACGATACTCAAACCCTCTCACTCACTGAGTATTCAGACTCGATTTATCCGTAACACACAGCAGTAATTACCAACCTTCGCGCACACCATCAGATTCACTTTTGAGGGTTTCGTGCGCCTTTTCTATAGGGCGACATGCACAATGGCACAAGTACCATTACCCACTCCGACAGATAATCAGGTACCCAGCACAGATATTCGTGATGCAGTTTATGCCGGGGCGATGCTGGACAAGGCGATGACAACCACGACGGACATGACTTATGAAGATCGTCTTGGTAATGAGCACAAAACCTGGCATGCCATAGAGCAGGGATTTGATGACATCGTTGCATCTCTTGATACCGCGAGTTTTACTTTTCCTGATGAAGAAAGTGGCCTCGCTGGCACAACTGATGGGCAGTATTTCCGAGTCCCACAGGGGGAGGGAGCTGAACTGGCTTTTATCTACTATCGGAACAATGCAGGAGTCGCACAGATTGTTGCGACGACAGCATCGGGCGAGATAGCCAAACTGGTCAAAGCATCAAGCGACGGTAACCTGGTTGTAATAAGCGATATTGATGGCGTTGCCATAGAGGTGAAGGATGATTTCGGTGGTATTAATATCCCCGGCATTCCTGCGCCAGTTCAGGAAGCATTGGCGCCAATTAAAAAAGACCGCGCTCCAGCCATCCTTCGCCTCAGCGATGCTGAAAATGCGTTGTATGGGTCGATTGATGACTTCGGTGGATTGCATATTCCTGGTATTCCTGAATCCATTCAGTCAATGATTCTTTCGCACCAGGCTAAGATCCAGAAAATAATTAAAAACCGTATGTTTCTTGATGTAAGGGATTGCGGGTTTAATGCAAAAACTGGAGAAAATGGTTTATACGCAATACAAAGGGCAATTAACTGGTTGAGCGGGCAGGGTGGTGGCTCTGTCTTCATACCTGGGTTCCCGGTTCCACTTTCAAGCTTTATCACCCCGCGCTCTAACGTTTCGATTATTGGTGGTGGAGTGGGTAAAACTATACTTTTGCCGTACAAAGCCAACGCGGCAATCAAATTCTTGGGTGGTCCGACAAACTATCTCCAGAACATGATTATGTCTGACTTTACCGTCGATGGAGAAAACCAGACATTAAACCCGACTTCCGGATTCTTGCCAGAAATCAAAGGCACGTTTATCCAGTACTGGAAAGACGTTGTTATGGAAAGGCTGAAGTTTCTTAACACGGGTGCAACGGCTATCGGTAATGACATGCCATATAACTGTGCCATCATGAATTGCTACGTTGAGAATGCTGGCAGGCTGGCGCCTAATCCTGACGCTGGTATCTGGGAGCGTCCACTCGGTTCTTCAGGGATTGGGCTTGGCACTGGCGCGCTCGATGATGAGCCTATTTTCGTGGCGTTCAATGTCGCCAGGAAATGCGCTAACTTTGGGCTATTCTTTGAGCCGCAAGGTGGTGCCGCAGCCAGAGGGGCGGTGGCCGTTGGGAACATCCTGGAGGAAAACTACGCGGGGTTGTCAGATTGCGGCATTGACGGATTGCAGGCTACCGCTAATCAAATGCGATTCAACAAATACGGACTGCTAAGATATCCTGGAACAAATAACTCCGGTAAACCTGGGCGTAGGGCGCAATTCAATAGCAATATAATTGAGTTAAATACGTCTCATGGCGTTTATTCATACAGCACAAAAACAGATCCATTAATTGGCTGGAATTCGTATAACGACAATCGCGTTATGAATAATGGCGAGGATGGATTTAATTTTAGATACACTGTATCAACCGTAGCAATGCAGAATGAAACTATTTCTGGAAATGATATAGCCGGAAATGGTCGTCATGGCATTCATATCGAGGCCGCCAAAGAAGTTGTTAACTGTGACTTTACCGCTAACAAAATTTGGGGTAACG